>FLSH01456999.1_pt1 | contig 109219 bp, 125 predicted proteins | sample 1550441 | NCBI WGS metagenome assembly FLSH01 (sample SAMEA4031756, study PRJEB14383) | metagenome | biome: human; feature: oral; material: saliva | place: Philippines | collected 2014 | reverse complement strand
CCTAACACGGGAGGTGAAGAGTGGGTAACACTCTGTAAGTGCCGTTGTGATGATAACACCACAAAAGAGTTTAACTCTCCTAATGGTGAGGTATACAGACCTAATTTCCACGTAGTATGTGAGATGAATGTCGATATTAAAGCAGGTACAGAAGTAAGATGTCTTGAGGGGGAAAGCGTACGAGGAGAAGGTAAGGTTTACATTGTAAAGAATGCTAACTATTTCAATAACTCTGAATTATGGTTATAGATAGTGATTTCTCCGATGTAGACCAATTCTTTGATGATGTAGAATGGGAGGTTCAGAAAGGTATGATAGACGTGGGCGATGCAGCCGTTAAGGATGCAGAGGAAAGCGGCACATACCAAGACCACACTCTTATTTTGAGAACGTCCAACACATACGATGTAAACAAGGACGGACTGACATTAGAGAACACCGCTGATTACGCTTCCTATGTCGAGGCAAAGGGATTTGAAGTTTTAAGCGGTTCAGCATTGAGAGCAGAGAAGAAACTAAAAGAAATGTTTGAATGATAGTAACTACTGACATAGCAGATATTCTCTACCGAGATTGCAAGGCGTTTGGGATAGGGATAGTTCCTTTCGGCAAAACCATTAATGGGGAGTTGAAAGATGAACGCATTACTATCCACGTGAAAGGACAGACCCCGAGCAAGTATTGGGAGAAGTGTTTTTGTGAAGTCAATCTGTGTGTTCCAGATTTGGGGGTGAAAATTGCCAATACACTTCGATTAAAGGAATTGGAGCGAAAGGCAAAAGAACTCTTCAAAAGCGTAACAGATGAGTTTGATGGAACAAGGTACAACTATGAGATAGATACTATCCACATTGAAGCGGACACTGCTTTGAAGTGCCATTTTATTAATTGTAGAATATTGTTTAACGCATTAAACGTAACGTAAATATGGGAAAAATTTCAGCTGTCGGCATTAAGAAGATTTTTTATGCTGACATTTCCGTAATCAAGAATGACCTTACCGCAGCAAGTGCAAGTATAATCATCAAGGCTGCTAAGACAGCTAAGAATGAGGTGCTGAACGTGCATGGCGAAACATGGAACATTGAGGAGAGCGAGGCTTCTGTTACTCCATACAAGAACCAGCTCACGGGTCAAGCATACCGCTATGACACCACTCAAGGAGAGATTACACCTCAGTTCTCAATCGGTCAGTATGACTATGCTGCCAAAGCTGCTCTTATGGGCGGTGAAGTAATCAAGAAGGGCGGTGCAGGCACTGACAAGGATGACATCGTTGGTTGGAAGCGAGCTACTGACAAGGTTGTCATCAAAAAGGCTCTGTTCTGTCTGACTGAGGACGATGTATGGTTCATCTTCCCTAACTGTCAGATTGTAGCACGTGAGGCAAACACCGACAAGGCTATCGCTATTGCAGTCAAAGGTCTTGTTCAGGCTCCTATTGTTGATGGCGTATCATCAGAGTACAACTTTGATGAGTCAGAGGTGAAAGCTTTGGTATAAGGATAGTTAATAAGGTGATTGGGGTGGAACGTGGCGAAAAACCACCTCCGCCCTTTTTTTATTTTTCATTTATGAGTAGAGCAAGTAAATTAGTATCAGGTGCAATAACAGGAAATGATTATACCATTGTGTATGTAAATGGTAAGGCATACCCTGTTCCGTCTCCCACTATAAAACGAATCGCTGGAGCTATTTTAAATTTGAGTGATATAGAGTTTAAGGAAGATGGGACGTTGAAAGATATGATATTATCGGGTAAAGATGCAGAAGCCTATTCACGTGCGCTCTCTTGGTTTATTAAAGGAGACTTAAGTATTTCAGAGGAACTCTCTGAAGGTACTATGGCAGAGGTTATAGATGCACTTTTATCTGTTTTTGATATGATAGGGATAGACCCTTTCTTGAAAGCTGTCAGTTTGACGAAGAACGCAAGCCTACTGGCAGCAACACCGAAGTAGTCGGGAATAAGACCCTTTTAGGGCAAATAGCATCGTTTATAGATAGCTTGCATCTAACATACGATGAAGTGGTTAATCAAATTCCATACCGAAATCTTGTCGTTATGCAGCGAGACAAGCAACACGAAGCAGTGGGAGATGTGGTAAGGAAAATAAGTGGAAAGGAACTCGCAAACAGAAGACGAAATAAATAGGTATGGCAAAGTTAAAATTCGAGATACAAGCAGATTGGGAGAAAGTCCAAAAATTAAGAGATGAGATTAATAAGTTAAAGCAGGAAATAAAGAATACTGATGCTATTCAGAATCCTACTTCCTTTAATAATCTCAACGATAAACTACAGACAACTTCTAAAGAGTTAAACAGCGTAACGGGTAGAATCGCACAGGCATCTGCTGTTATCGAGGGAGACTTCAAAAAGAAGATTTTTGATGCATCGCAAAGTGTAAATCATTTTGCAGAAGAGATAATAAAGCAAAAGAAGATTATCGCAGACACCAAAGAAGAGATTAGGACACTTACAGAACAATATCGCTCAATGGGAAAATATGAGCGTTCTGTTTCTCCAATATCTACAAAGCTGAAAGAAGCGAAAGATGCACTTGCAGAGCAGAAGTACGCTTTATTTGACCTTACCCAAGAACAAGCTACTGCACGTTTATCAGTAAAAAGACTCCGTGATGAATATGCTTTACTTAGAGAAGAGGGCGGAGGAACTGCAGATACGATGAATTTGCTGACAAGCAAATTAAAGTCTATTAGCGGCATGGTGATAGGCGGTATGGGGCTAAAGGAACTTGCAAGCCATATAATCTCCGTACGAGGTGAGTTTGAGAGTATGGAGACTTCTCTTAAGGTCTTATTAGGTGGTAGTCAGCAACGACTTGATAACTTAATGGGACAAATTAAAGAGTATGCTCTTGCTTCTCCGCTTAATACAAAGGATATGGTCGGTGCGGTACAGATGATGACTTCTTTTGGTATCGAGGCGGAGAAGTCTATAGACTACCTAAAGGCTATAGGCGACATTTCTATGGGCGATACTGGTAAATTCAACTCTCTTGCACTTGCTTTCTCACAGATGAGTAGTGCAGGAAAGTTGATGGGACAGGACCTCATGCAAATGGTCAATGCTGGGTTCAACCCGCTCGAGGAGATTTCACGCAAAACGGGTAAATCTATCGGTGAACTCAAAAACGAGATGTCAAAGGGTGCTATCACTTCAAAGATGGTGCAAGATGCGTTTATATCTGCTACATCGGCAGGAGGTAAGTTCTTTGGTATGTCATCAGAGGGCGCAAAGACGCTCAACGGGCAGATTTCAATGTTGCAGGAGAGCTTTGATAATATGTTCAATGAGATAGGAAAGAAAGGTGAAGGTGTCGTAATGAAAGCCGTGCAGGCAGGTACTTTCCTCGTAGAAAACTATGAAACAATAGGAAAGATACTCGAAGGTCTAATACTTACATACGGAGTGTATCGCACAGGGTTAATCTTGAATATCGCACTCGAAAAGGCAATGGTAATCTCACGTGCAGCATCAATAGCAGGAACGACATCTTTAAGTGTAGTTACGGGTATATTACAAAAACAAGTAGCATCTTTAAATGCTACATTACTTGTTAATCCTTATGTTCTTGCAGCGGCAGCCATCGCTGCATTTGGAATGGCAGTATGGGAAGTTTCAAAGAGGGCTGATGCCACTTCAGCAGCACAAGATAGATTAGACGAGGCTAATAGAGATGTGGCAAGGTCAGCCGAAATCGAAATAAACAAGCTTAATGGTTTAAGAGCAGAATTAGAACAGACAAAGAAAGGTACTAAGCAATGGAAGGCAGCGAAAGATGCTATTGTTGAACAATATGGACAATATGATAGTAGGTTAGCCGCAGAAATAGAACGTACAGGTACATTGACTTCTTCATACGACAAACTGACAGCTGCAATTCGCAAGAGTGTAGCCGCACGACAGTTAAAGCAATTCTACGACAAGAACACAGCGGCAGCGCAAGATGATATACAAAAAAGAAGAGGAGAACTTTGGGGTGCTTTGGCTAGAGCTTATGGGCAACAAACAGCTAATCTGTTGATGAGATTTATAAACCAAAATACTGCAACAGGACGTGGACTTGACCAACGGATAATCTTCAATGGGAAAAGGACTACAGTCCGCAGTATGATAAGACCCATACATAGTTCATTATTTTCTACAAGTGGTATTTCTGATGCCAATTATATGAGACAAACGCAGGTATCAGCAGATGAAGCATTGGACCAGTTTGCCGCTATGAATGGTATTTCCAAAGAAGAGAAGAATGAAATAGCTTACGGAATAGAACCTGTAAAGAAAGAGGCAAAAAACAATATTAAGTGGACTAAGGCGGTTAAAGGCGCAAGAAAAAAAGTAGCAGAAACTAAGGCTGAATACGAGAAAGCGAAAAAAAACGGTTCAGTATCTGATGTTGCAACGGCAAAGAAAAAATACGAAGATGCGGAACAAGCGTACAAATCCCTAAGTGGCAGTACTACACAGCAAGAGATTAAAACATCTCAAAAAGAAAAAAAGAAAGCAGAGGTAGAGGCTAAAAGAAAGCAGAAGCAGGCTGAAAGAGAAGCGAAGAAACGAGCCACAGAAGCCAACAAAGTAGCAGAGGAAGCAGCAAAAAAAAGAGAGTATACATTTGAATCTAATGTAACAAGAAGAAACAAGGAGGAAGAAGATGCAATAAAAGCAGCAGAGGCAAAGGAAGAAGAACGTATTGCATCAATCACTGATGCAGGAGAGAAAGAACGTGCCGCTTATCAACTGCAATATGATAAGACAATACGACAAGTACGCAAAGAAGCTGATGACCTACGTAAGGCAAAATATGACGAAAATAAAAGAGATTGGGATAATAATAACACTGACAAAACAAAAGTTTATTCTGACACCAAAGAGGGTAAAAAGAATTACAAGGAGATAAAGCTCACCACAGACCAGGAAAGTTATCTACAATCGTTGATAAGTAAGGCGGATAAAGAATATACCGCACAGCGCAAAAAATGGCAGCAAGAAGAGATAAACACGCTGAACGAATACCTTAAAGAGTATGGTTCATTCGAGGAAAAGAAACTTGCTATTACAAAAGAGTACGAAGAGAAAATGCAAAACGCTAAATCTGTTGGAGAAAAAGCCACTTTACAGATGCAGCGTGATAAGGAGATAGAAAAAGCCAAAGAAGACAATATAAACACAAGTATTGATTGGAATGGCATTTTCTCTGATTTGCAGGGTCATACGAAAGACTATTTGCTGGGATTAAGAGACCAATTACAGGACCTTTTAAGCAGTGGAAATCTTCCTATCGACCAAATGCAGGTCGTTTCTGAAAAAATAAATGCTATCGACGAAGAACTCGGCAAACAACAGGGTATTTGGAACTTCATAGGAGAAAAGGCAAGAGAACATAATAGAAGGCTTAAAGAAGCGGCAGATGCACAAGAAAGGCTAAATGTTGCCCGAAACCAGGAAGCCACCGAAGCATTGAGGCTTAACGAAGTAAAGCAGGAAGCACAGAAACAATTGTCTTCTACAGGCATTGATATGTCATTAGATGAAATTTCCACATCTTCGCTAAATGGTAAAATTGACCTTACAGATGAGAAGTTCAAATCTATGTCTCCCATACTTCAAAAGTTGGCTGTTGCCGAAGCTAAACTTGCAGAAGCAAGAAAGAATACCATAACGACAACGAACAAAGCAAAGCAGGCAGAAGACGGTGCAAAGCGCAAGTCGGCACAGGCTGTAGCAGACTGGTTCGACAATGCGCAAGAGTTCATCGAAAAGAAAGGCATAGACCAGATACCCGACCTACTCGGCTCAATCGGTCTTGGCAAGGCTGGGGATAAGGTTTCCAAAGGTCTCGATGCGCTCAACAGTGCGGCAGGAGCAGCAGGAGATTTTGCAAGTGGCAATTATGTCGGTGCAGCTCTCAAAGGAATTTCAGCCATTAAGTCTTTTGGTTCTATGCTTGGCATCGGTGGCGGAAATGAAAAGGAAGTTGCAAGGACAACCGAAAGACTTACAAAGTCTAATGAGGAGTTAGGAAAGCGTATAGATAGCCTTTCTGAAAGGATAGGGAACTCGGCAGGGAATAAGGCTATCAATGCATACGAAACGGCACTCAAAGCGCAAAAAGAGATAAATGCTAATAGTATGGAGATTCTCAAAAAGCAAATGGGTTATCATTCTGCACATCACTCAAATAATTCATACGCAAGCGACAGCAAGATAGCGGCTTATAATGAAGATGCTCAACGTGCGTTTGCAGCAGCAGGGGTGGACAGCGCAAATATAACGGGGCTTAGTTCCATTTATAGTCTATCCCCCGAACAGCTCAAAGCGATAAGAGATTTTGCTCCTAACCTGTGGAAATATCTTACCGAAGTAGGTAAGTATGATAAGAAAGAATATTGGGACGCAGTAGTTGAGCAGGCAGGAAAGACAGAGAAACTCACCGAGCAGATAAAGAACAATCTCACACAGACATCGTTCGACAGTCTTAGAAGTTCTTTTTTGGATACCCTAATGGATATGAATGCTGATGCAGAGGACTGGAGTAACAATTTTGCAAAGATGTTATTTAAGTCTTTGATAAACAGAAGTGTATTAAACGATGATTTCGACAAGTGGTTAAAAGATTTTCAGAACAAATGGGCAAAGAAACTATCTGATGGCGATATGTCGCAGTCAGACTATGAGGCTTACAAGTCCGAATATTCTAAAAAGATGGAGGAACTTAAAAAGAAAACAGACAACCTCGCATCTTATATGGGCTATTCAGATGAAAATGCCGCACAGAAAGCCACTGCAAACGGCGTTTCTTCCATTACCTATGAGCAGGCAACTAACATTATCGCACTCACAACGGCAGGGAATATATCGAGAGACCAAATAAAAGATATTTTGTCATCTAAATTAAGCTCCTTAGACGTGTCGATGAAAGTGATACAGTTGTCATCTTTCGACCAGAAGTCTATCGCTGACGAAACGAGGACGATACTTGCCAATTCTTATTTGGAACTGCAAGGCATTCACGATGATACTACTTCGATGAATAAGTTTATAAAAGTAATGAGTAATGATGTTTCAGACATCAAAAGGAAAATTAAAGATATGTAATTATGGCAGATTTATTGATAAACGGAAAAGATGCATTAAGGACGTGGGGCGTTCGCATGGGAGATAGCTTTTTGGACACCATCAATGGATATTATCCGCTGAAAGAATATATAACCAATAACGACCGACTAAAAGATGGCGTGCAGTATGCTAATGTTATACCTAAAGTAAATGAAAGAAACTTAACGCTTAATTTCACTATGGAGGGTGTAGACGTATCTGACTTCACGGCAAAGAACAAAGCGTTTATCGCTGAAATGCGAAAGGGAGATGTATCTATACAAGTTCCCGATGATAGTCCCGATGTGTATCATCTTAAGTACACTGGTAAGAGTTGCACATTTGCAAGGAACACGGAGCGAACCTTTGCAAAACTCGGACTTGCTTTCATAGAACCGAACCCAACCAATAGGACATAAAAAGAGGGTAGCTTAACGGCTACCCCTATTTTTCATACAAGGGACAGTAAAATCAAACCCCGAAGATACACCATACAAAGGTGCTAAAAATCGCACGCTTCCTTTTTGCTCTTTTATATATGAAATAATTTTCTTTGCCCCTTTGGTAAACGACATATTCTCCAATCTTGAAGGTTCATCGTTGTCAGCTCTACCATTTGTTACTATTTTATCTATGAAATTTCCATTTTCATCATAAAACCCAATTTCCAAATTCACCCAACGTGCATTCCCATTATAGTTAAAAATACTCTCACTGGAGATTATTCTAAAGTTTTTAGGACTATTTGACCAAAAAATGAATTTGTCTCCTACTTCATTTGTGTACGAGTAACTGTCGTAAGCCTCCATCTTTTTCATTTGATCAGCTTCGTGATGAGTGGTACTCCATTGAGCATAGACAGAAGTGAAACAAAACATTGTTAAAATAAATAATAAATACTTTTTCATAATTTTATCGTTTTTAATTATTGTTTCCTGCAAAAGTAAACATAATCATTGACAAAGGCAAGAAAAATGAAAAATATGTTTTAAAAGAGATAGATAGCATTCAAAAATGTATTTTGAATGTAAACTATAATGTATAATTATTAATTATTATATTTATTATATAATATATTTATTAAAGTGGACGGTGTTAATGTTGATGTCAATGCTGATGTCAATGTCTACTTTATAAAGATGTTGATTTTTAACATTTGATTACATTTGAGATTTCAGTTTAATTATTTGTCTTAGTTCGTTAAAACTATCTGGATTTTCCATATCCTCCCAAAAGAATCTCTTGTATCTATTCCTATTAAATCCATTTTCATTTGTATAAACAAGAATCATTTCCTTATCACAGAGAATTATAATAGGTGCTTCTAACAAATGTGCGTAAGAATTAGCTTGCTGAAACGCTGCATATACTTCTTTTTTGTTGCGCATGGAAAGTTTTGCTTCTATAAGTACTTTGGCAATGTAGCCATTATCTGTTTTTGTACAATGCACCGCAAAATCAGGATATATTCTTTCACCGCATCCAGCCCGTAATGGAACTTGTCGCATGTAGTCTGTCATATCCATACTATCAAGTAAAGGTATTAATAAATGTTCTTCTACATCTTTCTCTAATTTTATATTTGTACAAGCTATTTTAGGTGCATATAAGACTGGTAATTTACTTGTATCGTACTTTTTTGTCTGTATTATTCGCAAAAACTCTTGATAATCCCTATTACTTATTTCCCATCCATTTACTCCTTGAAAGTTTTTCCTGACAAGTGGATGAGAAGAAAAGTATTCATCGTTCTTTAATTCCAGCAAAGTCACATGTGGTAGCTTTATTCTACTTCCTATGTATGTGTTAGCATAGTAATAAAAGAACGGGTCTATAACACCATCTGTTTGGGCTATCCACATACATGTTATTGCACATATAGGAGAGGTTTCGTAGTGTATGAGAATATCTCCTCGCATAGTATCCTCATTAGCTTGCCAAAATGTAAAATCCAAATCTTCTATTGGCATAATCTTACCGCCAATAAACCAAGCCTTAGATGGTTTCGGCAATTCTGTTGGAATATTCTTTGTAAGCCCTTGACCAAAGTCATAAAGTATAGCGCATAGCTCATACGGAGACAGTCCATTTTCTTTACGAAAAGAATATAGTATCTCGCATAGTTCCCAATAATACATACACCGTGCCCTATAATTACTCTTTTTAGGTGGTAATGGCAATTCTATGTCAAATATATCAAATACTTTTATAAGGTCAAAGAAATGGTATCGGAATATATTAGGAAAGAAATACTCTGGAGCCTTGAAAAACAACATGAAAGATATATCCATATTAGCCATGAGATATGTTTTATAGTCCGCTTTTTCTATAAAAGGTTCTCCATCATCAAACAATATCGCTCCATCTATTATTTGCTCGTATAGATTTCGTGCATCATCTATATTGGTTGGCAATAGCATCTTCTTGATTGCAAGTTCCCATAGAAGTTCACAACAATCTTCCATACTGTCTTTATCTGAAAACCTTGCCTCCATGGGATTATATTTGGAAACAAGTTCATATATAGATATATCATGGGCAGCGTTTTCAAATAAACTAATAGCTTTCTTGCCGACATCGGTTTGTTTATACAAGTCCCATGTGTAGTGATTAAACTTCATTCCTTTATTATGGTTACTTTGATAGGATTCCCACAATGGGGACAAACAATGTTGTTGTTTTCCTTTTGCACCTCCTCTGGCGATGCGAACAACTGCCACATAGGGACATTGAGAGCATTGGCAATATCACTTAGTTTATCCGTGCTGAAGCTATTACGTGATAATGCTTGAGAAAGCGATGTGCGAAGAATACCTAACCTTTTAGCTAAATCTTCTAATGTGATACCTTTCTCTTTGCAAATTTCTTTTATTCTTATATCTTGTTTCATAGTGCAAATATATAAAATATATACATAGGTGCGAAAAATACGTTTCAAACCTTAACAATATTTAATATACATAATTGCGAACACCTTTATTTGTTAAAGTTCGCTAATATGCGAATATTCTATTATCATTCTCTTGTAAGTGTTCGCAATTATGTATACCTTTGCATTGTGATTAAGAAACAAAGTATAAAACTATTAAACTATAAGATTATGAGTACAACATTAAAGAACACGATGAGAGAGGTAATGAGTCTTGCTTGGCAGTTCGTACGCAAGAATGGTTATACATTATCAGAAGCGTTAAAGTGCGCTTGGGCAAACATCAAGCTAAAAGCAGCCCTTAGCAAGCGAGTGGTTAAGTTCTACTTTCAAAAGGTAGACGGCAGCTTGCGTGAAGCCTACGGCACTCTTATGAGTGATAGAATACCTACAACAAAGGGCGAGAAAAAGACAGCAGACACTTGTCAAGTGTACTTTGACACTGAAAAAGACGAATGGCGTTGTTTCAAAAAAGCGAACTTAGTTAGAATAGCATAAGTTATGAACGCATACGAGAAATCAAATAAGATTGAGGCGGTAAAATTAAGCCGCCTCTCTCACAAAGAATATAAGGCGGTATTGTCAGCTACTGAAAGCATTGTAGACCGCCAAAAGAAAGCACAAATGCTTTGTGATTATCTTTCTGAACGATTCAAAGTGCCTGTACCAGTTGTAAGGGTAGTAAATCGTGCTCAACCACATAGCACTGGTTATCGTGGTACATTGAGGCGTAAGACTTTAGGCACTTATACGCCTGCATTGCAAGTAATAACATTGTATAATATCACTGCTATAAAGAAACAAGTAGTTTCAATTAAGCAGATGGCAGCCACATTACTGCACGAGTATTTACATCATTATGATTACACAGTGCTAAAATTAGGTGCATCGCCACATACAGCTGGCTTTTACAAAAGAATATCAGATTTAGAAAATAAATTAAAATAGGTAACGTGGGGGCTAACCACCCCATACAAAATTTATGATTATGACAACATTTAAGAATTACACCCCACACACCATCACATTGAATGATGGTAGAGAGTATGCCAGCGAGGGTCTGGCAAGAGTTAGCGCAACATTTAGCAAGTTCGATGAGAATGGCGTGTGTGAACAAGAATTTGGGCAAGTTACAGGATTACCCGAGCCAGCCGACAACACGCTGTATATCGTGTCAGCATTAGTGCTGACAGCAGCAAAGGCACAAGGCAGAACCGATTGCGTTGCCCCAGCGACGGGACACCCCGATTGCGTCAGAAACGACAAGGGGTTCATCGTTAGCGTGCCTGGATTCGTTCGGTAAGCGAACCAAATCAAACAATTAAGCCACAATTTAAACGTTGTGGCTTTTCTGTTTTTTTCTAATACTTTATAAAAATACTCGCTTACTATCTTTGCACGTATGGTAATATACGACATCAACGATAGTAAAATATTTGAAGCATCTTTGACAGAGAGTGCCGAACACGAGGAAGAGTTAGGCAAATCCAACTTAGTGCGTTTATCGTGGCAAAGTGATGTAAAGATTACTTTGCCAGTAGGTGCGTATATAGTACCTTTTAATGATGGTATTAAATATCGCTTATTAGACCCGTATACGCCAAATGAAGATGCAACGGCTTTCAAATACATTCCAGAATTTCAGCACCCGTTAATGTGGCTTAGCCGTGTGCCATTTCTCTATGATACCACAGATGCGGATAAGAATCCTATTAAACAACAAGAATGGTCGTACGATGGATTAACGACAAATGCTTTGCAAAAGGCTTGCGATGCAATCAATGAAGCGTTAGGAATAACGGAGAATAAATTTACCTATACTCTTTGCGGTAACGTTGATGCGTCTGTTTCATTCTCTGTGTCAGCGAATGATATACTTTCTGTATTATCTTCTATTGCTCAAGGCTGTAAGAATAATCCGTGTGAGTGGCATTTATCGTGGAAGCATAGAACATTATACTTTGGACAAGTAAGTATTAATCTGGGAGAGAATGTGCCAATTCTAAAAGCGCACGACAACATACAATATCCGTCTATCAGTGAGAGTAAAGAGAATTACTATAACTGTTTCTATCCGCAAGGCTCAACAAAGAATATGTCTCGTAAAGCATTGGTTGGAACGGGTAACTATGCTACGCTTGCAAGAATAGGATTGGATAAAACCATTTACCCCGATGGATATATATATATTGATGAGAATGGAAAGATAACCACTAAAGCAAAGTTTGAAGCATCTAATGCTATTAAGCAAACGCTGGCTCTCTCCTTTGATGATGTTTATCCGCATATTGATTTATACGTGTATAAAGTCCGTCAGGTAGTAAAGAATTTAAAGAACAGCCAAACTAACAAGATAGAATTGGATAGCAATGGAAAGGAGAAGACGTATACTATTTGGTATATGAGCCTCGCCTATCCCACTACTATAAAAGACAATACAAAGACACTCGTAAACATCACTAACGATAAAGACGAGCAAGGAAATGTAGTTACTCACTATTGGTATAGCTACGAGCTAGACGTAAAGAAGCAAGTACTGCAAGGACACACTTTAAAAGGTTTCTTTAAGGTCAATACTCATACTACTGATGGGAAATACGATGCGCTTACGCAAAGTTTAGTAGGTCAGCCAAACGGACAAGATGGTTTTGAACTACGATACCACAAAGATGTTTCAGCATCTTCAGGAGAGTATGAGATTGTGAAATATCAAAGTGGAGATATTATTATTCCTACCAACGAAAACGAGGGTCTTTACCCACGTGGCAAGGGTAAGCCTGATTACACTTGCAATATTGTTGTTCTCTTCAATATAGTTATGGGAGAGAATGAAACGAAAGCAGCACAAGAAGAATTGGCGGCACGCACCATAAAGGAGATAAACAGACGTACACAGAACAACAACAACTACTCCTTTCATTCCAATGCTGTAGAGTTTGCAAAGAGTAATCCTAATTTGTATATAGGACAAAAGGTTATATTCAACGATGGTAACGGATATGAATTAAATACACGCATTTTAAAGCTCATTACAAAGCTGGATTATCCGATTATACAAGAGATAGTTGTTGGAAACCAAGCCGTAAAAGGCACTATCTCGCAATTAAAGGAAGATGTAAACAATATCCTATCGGGCAACTTTAGTGGTGGTGGAGGCTTAAATGCGGCACAAGCAACTGAACTTATAAAGAATTATACCGATATACGCTTTCTTAGCAAATTAACCCCCGACACAGCGCAGGAGCTGATTACGTTTATAAAAGGTGTTGCTTTTAACAATGGTGCTGGTATTGATGGCGAGGGTAGAGCGGAACTTCTTTCTATAATACTTGAAACCATTAAATCAAAGAATTTTGATAGCACCACCGAAAGCGGTTTCGGTATTACAAAAAGAAAGGACGGCAAGTATCAACTTTCAATCACCGACCTTATTGTGTGGGGTAAAGCTATCTTTAACGAATTAGAGATACGCAAAATGTCGTACGTGGGAGGTAATATGGTCTTCTCGTCTTGCGGTTCTAAGATTAAAGCTGTCGTACCAATATCAGCTGACGGGCAAGAGATTGTAGAAAAAAGCCACAGCTTCCTAAAGGCACATAATAAAACCATTACTGCAAATGGGCAAATCTTATATTATACCCGTGCAAAGAAAAGGTCGGCAAATGTAAAGATAGCTGCATATAGATGCTACTTTTACCAAGATGACGGCACAACAGCAACCACAAATTTATGGGAAGCTGGCGACCAAGTAAGGTGTCAGACATTCAATATAAAAGATGGTGCATATCAAGGTGTATCTAATAGAAAATATTGGCGATTGGTTAAAAACGTTGGTAATGACTATATAGACCTTTCGGTAGATGATTGCGAAGAAGGTAGTGATATTCCACAAGTGGGCGATGCTTTAGTTCAATTCGGAAGCAGAACCAATACCGACAGAATGAGCCTTATTTACGTTGTTGTGAATGGCGATGATGCACCTGCAATAATTTGGTATGATAAGGTTAATTCCTACACGTTAGAGGGCAAGAAAACGGCTATTATTAGCCCTAAGGAGGTTACGTTCCATACCCGAATGTTTAACTTGCTGAATGATGATGGTACAACGGAAAGTATATCATCTATCAAGCAAACCACAGAAAATATACAGTTGGAGGTAAGGCGACAGACGTTTGGCGGTGCAAACCTACTGAAAGGAGCAAGTCTGCGTCCACTCAACCTGCTAAGTCTGCAACGTGCGCAATACGTAACCATCGTAAAGTATCCCAGCGTTGCCCACTTCGACAACCCCTATCTATCCATATCACGACACGGAGCCACGCAAGACGAATGGAACGGCTGCAAATTCCCCATCGTAACCATACAAAGTGGCAAAACCTACACGCTGTCAATGTTCGTGCGAATATACGGCAGCGACCAGCCATACATAGAAATAAAGCGCAGTAAGTCGAAAGATATGAGCGCACCAAAAACAAGCTATCCCAACATACCATCGTCTTACGGAGTGTGGAAACCATACACCCACACCTTCGACATGGAGGACGGCTACAACTATCTGCAAATATTCATAGGCTGCACACGCAATGGCGAAGCCTATATATCAGAAATACAACTGGAAGAAGGCACTAAAGCCACAACGTGGAAAGACCCTGATGTGATAGAAAGTATTAAACGCGCAGGAGTTAATATTACATTAGGGCGTATCGAAGCACGAGCAGACAACTTCGTAATAAGGAATAGCGAAGGTAAACTCACAACAGTCATTGATGAAAACGGACAGCTTATAGCAGGTTCTTTACGCACACAGGATAGGGGTAATGGATATATGACACTTGAAGGAAATCAGCAGTCATTCTTCAAGCACGGAATACCACACCCTATGCGCTGGATAGGCTATACTTCGGAAGGTTGGGTAGAGAGAATGTACGACGATGTGGGTAATCTTATTTGGGAAAATGGAGTAAATGGTCAGATATTTAAGATGCGCCCAGAACGATGGGAAGATATAGCTTCTCATGTTATTGTTCATGGCATTTCAACACTTGACTACTTCTTCAATATATATGGGACGAATGCTCTGTCAAAAATATTTCAATCTAACAAAGACGAGCAGTATAATGTGTACAAATATCACGCTGCAAGAGATGTGAGGGGTAATATTATTGCGACTTCTCAAACAAATCCAATTCAAAGTGTGAGAGATTCAGATGGTGTACTCTTTAGTCAGAAAGATATTAAAGGAACAAAATTCAGTGGAATTATAAGGACGAATATTATTACACTCTGTACTGTTAATTACAGAAGCAATAATTCTTCTATGACAATCGAAGAAGACCAAGAAGAAAGACGGAGTTTGGAAATATCAGCTGATTTTATTCGCTCACGTATAGAAGAGTTGAGAAAAAAATTCTCGCTCTATAACACATATAACGTAGAAGTTAGGATTGGTGTTCCTCTCTACTGCACACAAATAGCAGTGTATAAAGATGGAATACTAACAGGAGATTATTACCTGTACGCAAACGAAAAAGACGTAAACAAAAACAATTTAAATATGTAAAGATATGACAAAGATTAAAACATTTGAGCTTAGCTCGAACATTGTAAAATGTATGGGTTCTCTTACAACGGAGAATTTTATACATAGACTGCAATATGAAGCGGACACGACAGACCCGACAAATATTAAGGTCTTAAACCTTATAGACGAGGTAGAAAAGGTTGAAAATGGCGTCTTAAGAGGAGTGATAGGTACTATTATTCTTGACCATCACTCACCACGCACTGATATGGTGTTAAGTGCAGTAGCTTTTGACGCTATAAACGAGTTTAACGACATCGTATCACTACTTGAAAAAGGAGAAGTAAAATAATAAAAGATATGACAAGAGAAGAGAAAAACGAAATTATTCAAGGCGTTATTGAAGCTATAAAAGCACAATCGCAAGATATTTCAGAGTTGCCTTCTTCTGATAATATAGAGGAGGTTAAGACTCTCCCTATATTAGCCAAAGGTGGTGTTTTGAAATCCATTTCTATGGACGCTTTTAAACAAGCTCTTATGGATATAATTCCTCCTTCTGAAGGCAATTCTACCCCAGCTATCCTCCCATTTGAGGATTTTGTTGAAAATGTGTCGCCAACAGCTTATTCAGCAGCAAGTGGAGAAATCGTTTTCGACACGCGTAACAATGTCTTCCTCTGCAAAACAGGAAGTGATTATTGTCCCAGTTGGGCAAGAATGGAAGAGTACGGCACACCAATAAACGAGGGTGTAACACCTAAAGAAAAGGTGATATATTTCCACGCAACAAAGCACGAAATTTACACGTGGTATGAAGGTGTGTTTCAAAAGCTGGGCAGCGTTCCAGCAGGTGGAGGCGTAACCATAAATATCTAACAATTATAATATAAAGAAAGGAGGAATTATGAATTATTTAGAGCAATTCAAATATGTTATCTGTTCTATCATCAGTGGTATGCTAAGCCTATTCTTTCCTATTAGGGACTTTATGTACGCCATGTTGATAGTATTTACACTGAACTACATATTTGGTGTGGTTGCAGGTCTTAAGCATGGCGAAAGATGGGATTTGAAGAAATCAATGGTATTCTTTTATCATTGTGCCGTCTTTTTTGTAATGACAGCATCTATATTTCTTACAGGCTATTTCTTACATGCAGGTGCGGAAACCTTAGGTGTTGTAAAAGCTCTTTGCGGTGTGGCTATTTGGTTCTACGCTACAAATATAGTAAGGAATTGGCGTATAATGCTTATTGAGAATACCACGATGTGGAAAGTGGCAGGCTTCGTTTACTACGTATTAACCCTAAAGGTGGTAGATAAAATACCTTTCCTAAACGAGTATTTAAAGAGTACCAACGGCAAGGCAGATAGCGACAAAGCAGATATTTTATAGTTTCATAATAAAAAAAAGAAGAAAATGAAAACATTTAGCAAGAGTAATTTATTATTAAGCCTTATAGGCTTACTTATATCGTTCTTTATAACCATTGGCTCGTCAAAAGCAGATGCGCCAACCATAAATGTATGCGTCTATTCTCTAATAGTAGTGAGCGTTGTTAGCTTCATGGTGGAAGCGTTTCGCCTACTCATTAAAGAGGACGCTCGTTGGCAGTGGACACGCATCGTGCTATGGCTAACAGGCGGTATTGTAGGCACTATCTTCGGACTTTTACTTTCATAATTTTGTTTTGTATTTAGTTTTTAGTTTTAGTTTTTTATTTATTGTTTTATTCAGGCTGTTGCCGGTTCGAGAGAATAGGCACAGCCATTTTAACACACAAACACAATGGAAACAGTATTATTAGGACAAAGCGGAGAACACCAAGATGGCGTTGTTCGCATTAATCACAAAAGCGACTTTCCTCTCGAAGTGAAAGTAGTTAGAAATGGCGTAGCAGAGAACTTTCCTGATGCCGATTTTACATTAACGGCAAAGACAGAGGGAGGCTTCACCGTGTACAAAGCAGAGCGCAAAGCAGGCGTGTATAGCCATTGCAAGCGAGATGGAGAACGGCTGATAATGTTCTTCGACAATCACGGACTTGCCAAAGGTAGGTTGATTGTGTCAGCCGTCATTAATCACCCCGATGCCGACTACACCGAAGATGGTATCAGACAAGAGAACCTAACCACCACAACCAACATAGAACTTGTGGAGGACAATGGCGATGCACTGCAATTGCAATTACCCGAGCCTCGTGTGGTTGAAAAGGTTGTAGAAAAGATTGTGGAGAAAGAAACCGACCACTACACCGACTTACAGAAGAAAGCAGCAGCGTGGGTGGCAGGGTTAGACACAAGCGGTGATGCGTCATATCCTTTAATTTTGGATTACTTTTTGAAGAATATAACAGATATATTATCTTTAGCACAAACATTTTACGGTGGATATATGAGAGGTACAAATGAAACAGACCCCGATTTTAACGAGAAGTTAGAACTTGCAAAGGTTTGCTTCGATACCCCTTATTTAACAATTACGGGAACAAACTGCTTTGAGGGTATGAATGCTCCACATTTAGACTTAGATTTATTTTCTATGGGACTATGCGATATATCAAATTCATTTTATTATACCATAGTAAACACTTTAACTATAACTGCGCAAGGATTTTTTGTTGGATATGGCATTCCTGACAACAATCAAGATGCGATTCTCCAAAGCGCAGATAAATTATTCGTAGGATGCGTTTCTAAAAAGGTAAGAATTACCAAGAATGGGCAGTCAAACAAAAATGTTTACTATTATTTAGCAACCATTAAAGATAGCAAGGTGGAGTGTTTCGAGTTCAAGGAAGAGAATAAAGAACACGCTTTAGATATTAACATCGTTGCCGAAAAGATACTACCTGATGTATCGCAAGACGAGCATAAGCCGAAGCTAATATTTAGGAATGTGGTTGGCACAGTAAACGAAGAGTTAAAGCAGAAGATACTTGCCAAAGGCTATCCATCTGTAGAGTTTTACGAGGGAGAGAATAAGGTATTGTAATGTAAATGGGGTATTCGGCTTAACAAGGTCGAATACCTATACTTAAAAGAGATATGATAGAAAGGATATACAAGCTATTTGAGCGGTTGGCAAGCATTGGTAGCGATAAGTATCTACATTTCATTGTGGGTATGATGGTGGCAGCCATTATGCGCTTACACGTTGGAGTATTGGCAGCATTGGTAGCTGTTGTAGTAGTAATGGCAGGAAAAGAATGTATTGACCACTTTATACGCAAAGAGAATTTCGATTTAAAGGACGCACTCGCAGGCATAATGGGTGGTGTGGTAATGTTAATATTAATGATATAAATATGGCAAACTTTACAATAGGAGAGTTGTGCACCTCAAAGGTGGCACAAGAGAAAGGAATAGATAACACGCCCCCAGCAGTGGTTAGGGTTCATTTGACAGAGACTATAACGCTACTGGAAGCAATACGTGCTGAATGGGCAAAATATTGCCTCGAATACAATTTGGGTACACCGTCTTTAATAGTGTCGAGTGGCTACAGAAGTCCCGAGTTAAATAAGGCTGTGGGTGGCGTGAAGAACAGTGCGCACGTTGCTGGCTATGCAGCGGACATTGTTCCAGCCAACGGTAAGCAGGACGTGTTCGAGCGTTTCATGGCATACGTATTCGCAAGAAAAGGCTACGCCTACGACCAAATCATAATTGAAAAGAACAAGTACACACGCTGGGTGCACGTGGGTTACAAGAAGCCCGACGGCAGCCAAAGGAGACAATGTTTCAAACTAAAAGTATAAGCGTATGAATAGGATAATAGGAGCAATATGGGGCGTGCTGATATGTGCACTGATAACCCTTTGCAGTTGCAAGACCAAGAAAGCCGTGCAGGTGGAGAATGTAAAGCGCACATTCGATAGTGCGCAAACGGTAAAGGAACAGGCAAGCGTGAAGTATTCACTCGTGGATACATCACGCATAGACGAATATACCACGCTCATTCGTGAGTACATATTCGACACGCCCTATTACGGCAAGGAAAGCTGTCTTACTCACGACACGAATGCTAAACAGCCAATGGTAGAATACAAAGGCGATGGCAGCATTATAATCAATCACGGCTTAAAGAGTATCAAGGAAACGAAGATAAGCCGTAAGAGTGATAGAAAAGGTGTGTCCGTGCAGAAAGACAGCACAGCAAATAAAGTAGTAAAAACGAAAGTACACGCCACCGAGCAGCACAAGCAAAAGCAACGCCACGTAGAGCAGATAGCCGTGTCGAAACCTTTCGACTTTTGGCAGCTAATAATAGGTGTAAGCATTCTATTTGCCATAGCCATAGCTTTATACTACCTTTACAAGCGAGTTCCAAGCGTGCGAAATGTGGTGCAAAGAATAAGAGATAGTATAAGGAAGAGTAGTTAAAAATAAAAAATATGTTTGCGTTCTATGGTTATTATGTGTAACTTTGCAACATCTAACTAACAACAATAACAAAAAAATGGAGAATTATGCACTTGCGATAGCTAACTATTTCGTAAGATTAGCACACAAAGACCAAATAGATATTCGTCCTTTAAAGTTAATGAAACTTGTTTATATTGCACACGGATATATACTTGCTATGTTGGACAAACCGACAGATGGAGCAAAACTCGAAAAGGTGGAAGCGTGGCAATATGGACCAGTGTTCCCGTCAGTATATTACTCGTTTAAGCAATATGGAGGAAACCCTATTGATAAAACTACAACTGTATTCGATTTCAATAAGATAGGAAGTGGTGAGGATTGTGTGTATACTCCTTCTTTAGAATGTGATGACGAAAAGAAAGTTTGCGAGTTTGTATGGCGAAACTATGGTAAATTCTCTGATAGTGAACTTGTATCTAAGTTGCACATGAACGGTACTCCGTGGAAAGAATACTACCAACAAGGATTGAATGTGGTAATACCTGACAAGGCAACTAAAAGGTATTACACGCTTGTGGCTCAAAACATATCCAAACGTCTAAATGAGCAAAAAGCATAGAAATGAAGATTAACAAAAATCTTTTAAACGAGGATATAAGCGATGGATGTATTATTACATCATCGGAAAGCGACAGTGCGCAGAAGATAGCTCTTGAGGATAGTCGTGAGGAACTGGAGAACAAGAAACAGAATAGAAGCCAGCGTAAGACTTATGCTAATAATCTGTTTGTGTTTCTGTGCGTGTATATGGTGTTGGTGTTTCTTGTGTTGTTCTTCTGTGGTTTTTCGTTGTTCGGCTTCACGTTAAGCGATACTGTTCTTGTGGCACTGATAACCACCACCACCGCTAATGTTATAGGTATATTTGCTTTTGTGGTGCGATACTTATTCTATTCAAAGCAGAAATAATATAGTTACTTCGCATAAACGCAAAAAGCCCCACTATCCATCACGGACGGTGGGGCTTACTACATAATTATGAGTTGAAAAGAGTTTTTATATATCTGTCTAATATCTGTCCAAATATTGGACTATTTTTGGACTATTTTAGTTCTGTTTAGTCAAGTTGAGTTCTTTTACGAGTTTGTTAAGTTTCGATAGGCTGATGCCTAACGTTTTGGCAAGGTCTATGTTTCGTGTGGTTGAGTAGTTGTTCTTTAGATATTCCATTTGAGCATCTGTGAATTGCAATGGCTGAAATGGTCTGCGGTTGTGGTTCATTTCGGCACGGTCGGCTTCCAACTGTATGGTGGGGTTGAGGTTTAGAGCCTCTTTGCCACTTTGGTTTATGCTTTGCTCCGACACTATTTTTGTTTTTATAATGTTTAGGGCAAGGCGACAGTTGGGGTCGTCGTCTAATCGAATGTTGGCACAGTCTTTACAAATTACGTCCGTAAGATTGCCCCACGCTGTAAACACACCGTCCAGTCGGGCAGTTCTGTATGTTTCTTTAAAATTTATAGGCGGAATAGACGGCAGTTCTTCTATGAACCTATCGAATAAAGTAACACAGTAGTGCAGCATTTCGTAGGTACATAGAATGTACGATTTCAGTTCGCTACCATCAATATTTCTTTTGTCCAACACTTGTTTAATGGCAAGTCTGAAACGAAACACATCGGGTTTCAGTCGTTCTTCCAAATTGTCTAAATAGTCCATATAGAACTGACGTTTGTCCATCTGCTTATTGCGCATATCGTCCATATTCTGACGGTCGAAATCGTTATACCTTTTCACCGCCAAATGTGCGTTGTTCCTTGCCTTTCCTCTGTATTGGTTTGTTTTAGAGAGCAAGTTTATGGTGTCGAGCATAACAGTTTGCGCAACGCTGTTTGCTCCGCCTATTATTACGTGGAATAAGGCGGAAATATGGTTTAGCGTTTCGCGGTTTTGTTGCCACGCTTGCGCTAAATCGGTTTGCTTTATTCCTGTGAATGGGGTTTGTGGTTTAAATATGTTCATTATACTTCCTCTTTAATGCGTCCACCGACCGTTTAAAGAATCGGTAGACAGTTTCCTCGCCATATTTGGCTACTAAATAAGTGTATTGTTCTATTGTCATATTGTTCTGTGTTTTTACATCCATAGATATACGCCTGTACATCTAGGGATATACGCCTGTATATCTATGGATACAGATTTGCGTGCCTATTCTTTGGTGGCTCTTTCCCACGCTTCTTTGCCGAACACTTGCCACGTGCCGCCACTGAACTGCACCAATACGGTGCCTACGGTGGCAATCAGTCTGCCCTCCGTACAGCTACGATACAGCTTAATGTATGGCTTGCCATTTTCGCCCTTGTCAATGCTTTCAACACACGGTAGGCGAAATATGTCGTTAAGGTTTCGCCCATCAAAAGTTATACTTTGTTTAAATTTCATCGTTGTTTTTCCAATGCTAAAAAGTTAATAATCGTGGGTATCAGGCTGATTACCATACCTATGAAAGGTAGATAAATGTCTTTATAATGATGGTGAGATATTGCGCCCATTAGGGTAACTTCCCACATAATGGTTATGAATGTCCATAGCCAAAAGTTCATTCTTGTTCTTTTCATTTCTTCAATTCTTTAATTAGCGCATCGGCATACTCAACGGCTACCTTTGCCACTTCGTCTGCTTCCATTTGCCACGACTGTGCCATCAGTGTTTGCATATTGGCAATGGCAGCGTTAATTCTTACTTTATCCCAATCTGTAGACTGACTGTTTACTCTCTCCAGTTCTTCGGGTTTGCGTATCCACACATCGCCCTCGTTGCCCTCGAAATCGAGGGCAACCGTGCCTAACTTAAGGTTATCGAGCGTGGAATATAAGCCTACAACGGTCATTGGAAACCGTGTGTTCTTTTCCTGCACACGGTCGCCAATTCTTAGTTCAGTTATGTTCATTCTCCTATTTCCTCGTGATAGTTGCACAATACTTCCTTTATACGTTTAGCAGCCTCTTCGGCTTGTTCTTCGGTACGGAAGTAGTTGCGGGCTGAATAGTGTTTGTTACAGAGGCTACTCCAACATTCTTTAATGTACAGAACGTCTAATAACGAGTCTACAAAATAGTATTTTACCCCGACATCTGCTCTCCACCTAAGCTTCTCTACTCGCTTTTCTTCTGCATTCCACTTTAACCCTTGCTCTTTCATTTTATCGAAGAGCAGCTGTTTTTCTTCTTCGGTGGCGTAGGATAAATCATAACAGCCCCACCTACTGTTTGAAGAGTCATTGACAGAAAGTAATCCATCAGCATTTATTCCTGCATAGTAAGAATGAAAACCATTTTTATCCGTGCCTTTATATATAAAGGCATTGCGTCTCTTTTTACCTATAGTAGTAACGAGTATATCCCCGTCCTTAAAATCTTGCACTATCTCTTCTTTCTCAAATACCACACTTTCGTCTTTAATAGTCGCCTTGCAACCATCGGGGATAGCGATTGTATCGCCACATTGTAATTCTACTTTCATAGTTCTTTTATTTATAGTTTTAATTTATACATTCATTCCGTCTGGGTATTTTGTACTTAATGCACGATAATTTTTATCTGCTTTCTTTCCACACTTCGGACATATTTTGTTTGGAATTACTTCGTTATGGAAATACTCATCGTCATATCCATAACTTTCTACAGTATATCCACAATGTTCACACTCATATACTGCCTGAAAATCTCGGCGATGTTGTGATATTATTTTCTTTATCTTCATAATTCATTTACTTTTAATATATTCCTTCCTGCTTATAATTTAATAATTTCACTTTCCTCCATCGTATCAAGAGAAAACCATTCAAGTTCTGTTTCCTTGCTCATTTCGCAATCGTCGCCAAATTCATCGTCCCATACTTGGTAATATTGGTTCCATACACTAAGAGACAGGCACCCATTACGTTTGACAACACAAGTAAGTGTGTCGTTTTCGTTCTTAAGGTTTGGAAGCTCCTCTTTTGAATTGTGCCACCTAAAAGTTGTTCCATTTTCAATAATTTTTCTTTCCATATTTTTACTTTTAATCTATCAATTTAAAACTATACGCTACCACGAATGGGTTATTCTCCCACGTGCCTTTGCCACTGATTTTATCAATTAATGATGCAAAGGCTTCACGAGCAAAATACCGAATAACTTTCTCGGCATCTTCGTCATCTTGTGAGAGTATCTGATTTAATATGTACAAGTCGCTCTCGTATCTCAAGTCCAAATTTGGCAGTTCCAAATCAACATTTCCACAGAAGTCGAACAGCAAAGGCTTTCCGCATTTTTCACAAAAACATGGGTGTTCGTCTTCTACTCCCCAGCCCCCGTCAATGATGTATTTTTCATAGCCTTTACCAATCTTCTGATTTAATGCTTCAACCTCTTTCCTTGCGCAATTATGGCAATATGAAAGACTCTGGTCGTAACCTCTACCAGTTATCCAATATATATTATCGGACTTTTTTTCGTATTTCCCCGAGGCTTTTTCGCAAATTACCTTAAGAAAAGCACCTACGCCTTCTTTGATGCAGTCTTCATCTGATATGTCTTGCAAGCGTTCCACCTTAACATCTGTAATTCTGATGTGGTGGGGGAGCAAATCGGCACGGACAAACATTTTATTCGTCCAGCCTGCGCTTTCTGTCATAAATTTATCGTCTATCATTTCAAAGTCAGCGTTAGGATAAATATCCTTATATGGCTGTGCAATAGCTACTACCTCTCCAACTTCATAATGTGGCTTCCAGCTGCCTAAAACATTCCCACCATAGTCTATTAAATCCACACATTGAGTACCTAAACTATTAGTAAGTATATTGAAACTATACACTTCTTTACCATTACAAGTTTTAGGCACTTTCAGTACTCGCCTTGTCATTGTTTTTGCCCCACTAAGCACCGCCTGCGTAAGGCAGAAAGCATCACTAAACATTATCTTCTTCATATTGCAGTACTTGAATATTTGTTACTTCACTATATAACACCTTTTCTTTAGCTAAGGCATTGTCGCTTGGTAAATGTTTCGTAAGACCAAACTGAAAGGCATAGAAATCTTCAATGTCTTTGATGTCGTAATTACCATCTATCTCCACTTCTAATTCAAATATTACTCTCATACACATACTTTTATCTTTTATAACATTCACAATTAATATGCGGACACTCCTCAAATCTTTCATTAAGGAACGCCCAACAGTCTATTGTGTCCACCCCATCTGTACAATGGCAAATAGGGTGGGTGCAGTGTTTAGGGATTATCTTCTTCGTTTCTTGCATCCTTTTCTCAAATTTTGTAGTTTCCTCCCATCCATAGGACAGAATTCGCCAACAGGAACAGCATCATATTTCAATCCAAAGTTGCAACACTGAATATTAATACGGATACTGTTAAGGGTTATGTTGTAACCGTGTACACACTTTATACACCTACGTTTCATAATCTTTCAATTCTTTTTCTATTTTTTTTATGTTCTTTTGTATGCTATTTACAATCTCGTATTCCTCCTGTATAATAGCCAATGCCCTTAAATTTCTCATATTCGCCAACAACGAAAGCAGGAGATATTTATACATCATTCGTTGATTAGCAAACAAATTATCTATTCTCTTGTTTAGCTTTATGTACTCTGTAATCATTTTCGCAAACCCTAAGCAAACAAGCGAAAAAGCCAAAGCAATTAATAAATTAGTAAATACTATCATAGTCTAATCTTCTATTTTGATTGGTCTTCCATATCCGTCCATAGCTCCTAAGACTATGATATTTCCGTTCTCTACTTTGAAACCAGCTTTAACGTTGCCGTCAAAGTCAATTTCGATATAACCATTTCTGTTTGGTCTGTTTGTTCTTTTCATATTACTTTTCTTCTTTTAGTTCCTTAAACACTCCAACTCCTTCACTACCATATATTAAGTAGTGAAAAGTTTTGCATATTACACTACTCTTGCATATATCACCCTCGTTCAAGTCGCATTGGTCGCAATCTACGTCCCTGCTTGTTGCAATGAAGATATACTGCTTATCGTTAATTGTTATTCCGTTCATTCGGTTGTATCTTTAAAGTTAAATTTCTGCTGCAAATATTTCTCTGCATACCACTTCTTGTATGACTTACCACTTATCCACCAATCAAAGATATCGTCAGGGGACAAGTCGTGGCACACAAGCCCTTTTTCCTTTAGTTTGGCGCACGCTTTTACCCAATTCTTTTTAACGTGCGGATAATCTTTTAACTCTCGTACTTTCTGTTTGAAAGAAGACATCGGACAACATATACAACCAATACGCCTATACCCGTTATCATATAAGCTACAATGTTCTATGTTGTTAGTGTTAAGGAACGTCCAAACATCATCGTCAGTCCAATATAGAATAGGGCTAACAACTATCTTCTCCTTACCATTTCCCATACATTGCACAAGACTTTCCTCGTGTTCTGAAAATTGGTCAAAGTTCCATTGCTTGCGTTTCTTTGGATTTGCATTCATACTCTCAACGATTTCTCGCTTCGACCGCCTTACGCTTTCGGCTTTTCTCACGCCTATTAATGTTACATATCCTGCGCCTGACGTTTCTTTGTATTCAGCACAACACCATCGTAATCGCATTGTAGGTAATATGCCCTTTTTGACTGCCATATTATAAATGCTCATCTTTGGCTTTATCATTTTGACTTCGGGGTAGTTCTTCCTTACAAAGCGAATCACTTCGGGAGGGTCTACACTTGTTAAATTCATATACGCCTTAAACTTTACACCTGCCATAAGCGTAAGGTGGTATAGCACTTGACTATCTTTCCCACCGCTAAAGGCTAACCAAAATCCCTCGTCATTCATTGATAGGGCAAGCCGTTCAGCTTTCTGTATTACCTTTATGGAGTAGTCTATTTTCTTCTGTAAACTTGGTGTTATTCCGCCCATAGTTAATTATTTTATAAATTCAAAATTAGCTTGATAGTGGGTAAAGTCTCCATTACCAAATATAGTTACAGAATAATACTTACCATCTTCAAATATAAATTCCAAATAGTTTTCATCTAGGAAATAAACATCTACATTTTGCGGTAACTCATTTTCTATAAAATCGTATGCACTTTCTATATTATTAGCGTGAGAAACTTCCGTTCCCCAATGATACGAACCATTTTGAATGTCTGATATTGATACCATACTGTTTTAATCTTTAAGATTTATCTTTGCATTCAAAATAAATGGGTATACATATAAGACATATTGCAACATAAATCATCATAAAAGATGCTCTTATAATAGTGTCTACGTGCGCCACCCACACTATATCCCAACAAACAAAAGCAAACGCCAAATAGCAAGCTATAAGGACGCTGCCAAATAGTAGCGATAAATCTTTTATCATATTTCCTCCTTTTAGTTATACAGACGTGGAATATAAATAGGTTTTGACTTAATGAACCAACCACCCTGCAACAACTCCGCACGTGATTTTGGCTCACTTTCTTCAAAAGATATATTCTTTCCACAACGAGCGCAATTACACTCCTTAACCACTACGTACCTGCGTTCTTTTTCAGCGAGTGGAGCTGCGTACATTTCCTCAACATATACGTGTCCGAATAGTCTGCAAATTAGTTTCTTAATCATAATTCTTTCTCCTTTTCGTCATATACCCACCAAACAAGCGATAGAATAACTACAAAAGCAATTCTACTAAAAACATTGCTTTGTTTTTCTACCCAATATATATCTCAATTGAAATACGCAATTAAAAGATATACCATAAAAGCAGGATAAACAGTAGTTCTTAGATAGGTAAGTAGCTTATAAAATTTTCCCATAATCAATATATTCAGCTATCAAACTCCCATACCTTGTTGTAAAGTCGTCAGTAACGTCAATTCTTCCTACGACAATTTGATTACGTATATATCGCAACCACTTTGTTTTAATAATAAGCGGGGCATCATTTCTGTATGCTTTGCAAGCCTTTTTTATCTTGCGTGGAATTAGTTTGCTCATAATTTTGCCTTTTTACGCCAGAACAACCATTTCGTTAGGGTATTTTCCCTCTTTTTCTACGTATACTATTTCTCTCTGACCGTAGTAATCTCCGCCATCGTCTCCGTTTTGAATAGCTACTTCAATATCCCCGTACTTTTCGTACATTTCTTGAAGTGCCTTTTGTAATTCTGTTATTGTCATAATATAATCAATTAAAGAACTTTTCAAACAAGCCTGCCCAGTAGAGTAAGGCTATGTTTATCAATACTCCAAAAAGTGCATTCCAAAAACTATAAGTTCCTGTCATTGGTTCTCCATTCTTTGCTAAATAATAGCCTAACCGAAGTATCATAAGAACAAGGATAATTATTGTTGCTATCATAGTTCCTCCTTTTTCAAATTCTGTTTTAAGAACTCTACCTGTCATATATAAATGATAAGGACTTAAGGTAGGAAAGCATTTTCCATACTCTTTATAAATCCTACCTTGCTCATTAAGTGAGATATACACAAAAGGGTCTGTTCCATTTAATACATTGCCTACTGATAAGGTATTACCAAATTCAGCCTTGCGGTCGATGTAGTGGAAAACCTTATCTAATTTCTCTTCGCTCGTCATAGTCCCAACCTTTCCTTTGCTTTTTTCCTGTAAATATTATTTGCGAACTCTTTCGCCTTTGATAAGGTAAGACGAGTACACAACGTTTTGCCGTTGTAGTCTACATCAAATCCACCTTTCAAAAGTGGACGGATAGAGAACATACCTACAAATGTATTCGCCCGCATTCCATACTTTCCAACCGTCCAGTCCAAAAGCTTTATGCCTTTGTAGGCATCTTTCAACCCTGCCTTGTAAGCATATTCTACTTTTCTCAAAACGAACTCTCTGTTAGGAAATTTTCTCTTTAACGCTCTTGCATCTTCCATATAAGATGCGCATAGCTTGTTTGTTGTTTCTGTTTTCATAACTTTGTTGATAATTTATTTTCTGTTTGTTTTACCAGTTATTGTTACTCTCCTTGTGATAGCGTGAAGCCTATCAACGACTCTATCACCATATTTAGCTTTTAAATGTTCTTCGTCTAAGTTGGTAGAGAACATCAGTAACTTACCATCACGCTCTGCTAAATCAACCAACTCTGCAAATGGCACACGCTTGTTTCCGTAGATATTAGAAATATCCTCTGTTCCCACATCGTCAATATAGATAATGTGGTATTTAATAATCTCATCGGGCGACTTGTTGAGTTCGTTTGCCGTGCAGATTGTTACCACCTTACGGCAATAGTGGTTAAGCAGAAGAGGAATTATTCTCATTCCTATTAGAGTTTTGCCAACACCACACCCCCCAACAAGCATTAGTCCTTTTCCTTTATTGTCAGTGAGCCACTGAACAATCTTTTCATAGTCAGTATTCCACTTTGCACCATCACCACAGAAATACTTTAATCCTCCTTTAAGGTGCGTTCCTGCATTTGGTATACTGATTTGCACTTTGTCAGGTAGCGGCTTATACGTTGTATCTCGCAACCTATCTATGGTTGCTTTAAAATTTATTTGTTCCATTTACCAATCACTATCTTTATCGTAATTCATTTCAGACGATTTGAGGGCGGTGGTACTCTTTGGTACTTTCTCCCTGCTTGCCCACGTTTGTAACCTCTTTGACGTTTCCCACGTCTTTTCAAGTTCAAAGCGCATCTTGGTTCCTGATTTGTTTCTTTCTGTCCAATAGTTAAAGAAAACACGTATCATCGTAGGCTCATAAGTGCCACCACGTGAAGAAACAAAAGGGATAAGGCTCTTTTCAAACGCTTTCTCTCGGTCATTACATTTTGCTTGTAAAGACGTTAAAACCTGCTTTGATTGCTCGTTGGCTTTCTTCTTACCAAAGCGATAATCATCACACCTATTCACGACAAAGAATGTCCCTTTTTTGTTGGCAATCGTGTCTATATCTCCTTTATTAGCAAGTGAGGATAAAACATTCCTACAAGTTTGTAGGGACAATCCGCAATCATTTGCAAGATTTCGATAACTTGTGCGTGAAATGCCGTCATCGTCAGCCCCCACGATTAGCCGTAACATCACAAGCTGCTCGTGGGGGGAATATCGAATGGTAAACTTGTCATCAAGTTTTATCATTTAGATAAATAGTTTTTTCTGTATTCGTCTTAAAACTTTGGTTTCTGCATCTTTACAAAATTGCCTATTCACTTCAAATCCGTATGCCTTTCTTTCGAGATTAGCAGTGGCTAACAAGGTCGTTCCACTACCTGAACAAGGGTCTATTACTATCTCGCCTTTGTCTGTGAATAGCTCGATGAGTCTTTCAAGCAGTGGTACGCTCTTCTGTGTAGGGTGTACTCTTGGCGTGCTTGTATCTCTTGGGTAGTCCATACAGTTAAAAACCATTTGCCCGTCATTGTTGAATTTTGGCAATTTATCACGATAAAGAAGTAGTCCATATTCGCAATTACCTACAATCTTCATATTCGCCTTTAATACCTGTGGCGAATAGTTCTTGCGAAAGACCAAAGGAATATAGTGCATAAGTCCATATTTCTTGCCTAATTCAATAAATTGGAATTGTTGTTCATATTCGCAAAACAATATCATACAAGGTGCTTTCCCTGCTTCTTTTGGCTCTTTTATCAGCATTTTTGAACAGAAGTGCATAAATTCGGCAGGTCTAAATTCATTCTCCGAAGAAAAGAATTTCTTGCCAGCTTTCTCACTTTCTCCATTCTTATTATTGCCACCTTCGTACCAAGTAGGGTTACTCGCATAGGCGTTATTACCGAGATTGTAAGGAACATCTGTAAGTATTAGTTGCGCCTTTGGAATATGATAGCTCTTATAGTTTTGGAAGCTATCGTTGTAAATCTCTATATCTTTCATTATTGAAATATCACATTTGTTAATTGTTTACCATTACTGAACACCGCCCATTTGCCTTTTCCATTGGTATCGATTAGTTTTAAGTCCTCAACCTTGCCGAAGCGGTTGATGTTTCCACAAAGGTCTACAAACCACGCTTGTTTATCCTTATATGGTCGTATCTCTCTACCTACTATCTGATAGTACATAGCAAGCGACATTGTAGGGCGTGCCATAACAACAGTATCAAGCTCTGGATAATCAAATCCAGTTGTCAATACTCCTACATTCACAACAACCTTTATCTTACCGCTCTTAAAGTCATTCAATATGTGTTCACGTTCTGCTTTTGGCGTTGTTCCTGATACCATTTCGCAGCAATCAATGCTTTGCGTCAGTCGTTCAGCCTCTTTCAGAAAGCGAGTAAAGACTAATATGCCTTTCCTTGCTCCGCCACGTTTTGGCGAAAGTAGTCGTTTCACGATGCTGACTAAATAGCCGTAGAAGTCAATTCTATTATACTCTGCTTCTACTGATTTATCTGTATAGTCTGCACCAGTTGAATTTGCTTGCAGATTATTCTCGTCCCACCCTAATGGGTTCATTTGGAAGTAATCTATCTTTGAAAGAAAGCCCATATCGAGTAATGTCGATATTTGCACTTGATAGATAACCTTTGAAAATATCATTGGACGGGTACGAGTAAGGAACTTTAGCATTGCGCCAAAGCTGCTTGAGCTTAATCTGTAAGGAGTAGCAGTTAATCCTAATACCTTGCACCCCGTAGCGTGGATAAATTCTTCATACATACCACCCTTTGCATTAACAAAGTGGCATTCATCTATGATTACGTTATTGAAGTGCTGAAAGTCATCTATATGTCTTATTACACTTCCTATTGTTGCAAAGGTTATTCGGTTGATATTTCTTGAATTAAATGATGCTGAATACACACCACAATCAATTATCCCATAGGAACATAACTTCTTATAGTTTTGTTCCAAAATTTCTTTTGACGGCTGAAAGACAAGCATATGTCCTTGCAGTCTATTTGCAATGTCAGCTATCACAAGCGATTTCCCACAACCCGTAGGCATCACCATAATAGCGTTATACCTTGCTTTCTTATCATTAAAAAAGGCTACCGCTGTATCGGAAGCCTTTTGTTGATAATCACGAAGTTTATACATCATGTTCAAATAATATTGGTAGTCTTCTAAACATCTCATTTTCGGGAGTATGAAATTCTTTATCCCATTTTCTGCCCAAGATAGTAAACATTGACAAGTCTATATCTTTTAGGAACTTTTCAAAGTTAGCCTTTTGACTGTCAAATATCATCAATCGGTTAGACTTCATAGATGATAGAATCCTATTATACACCTCATTTTTGAGTATATTTTTTAGCGACATCCAATCGCTAACATCTTTTGGTGCTATGGATACGCCGTCAAGTTTACCAAAGGCAATCCAATTGAGATTGAGATAATTGTATAAGGCATATCCAGACGTATAAGCATATAAATTTTTAATATTAGGATATTGTCCTCTTAATCTGTCTATAAATTTATGTAATTCGTTATACAGAAAAGGGTCGCCACCTGTCAGGCAGACCGTATCGGCAGACCTTAACTCCTCCACTGAAACAATAGGCAAAGATTCTATGTCGTACAACTTGTTGCAACACATAGGGCATTTCTTCCCACACTCACTAATTATATATAAATGGATTATATTTTTCATATCCTTATCCCTTTCTCATCGCTCAATATCTTTACTAAGGCTGAATAATACTTAATCAGTTGTTCAAGTTCAAAGCAAGACCACTTCTTTGTCTGATGTACCTTGACTTCTAATAGCTGAAACCGCTTCATCCCTATCTTCTTGATAAGGTTCTCACGATACCCGATGAGGTGGTCGGCTGAAAACCTATTACAGTAACGACATTCGCTATTGCAATTCTCCTCATCGAAGCGGGTAGACATGTGCCGTCTCGAATGATAATGCCCACAATCGGATTGGTCAAAAGGCTTTATCTTTCCGCACGATATACATCTGAATGTCCCGTTAGGGAAAGTATCTCGCAATCTGATATACTGACTGAACACCTTATCCAACTTCTTTACCAAAGTCGATAGGCTTGTTTGCCGTTTCTTTGGCTTGTCTGTTTTCTTTTTGAGATAGTATGGCATTACTTAAATCCCCATTCTTTCATATAATCAAATCTTTCTATACCTTTGAACTCGTCAAGCTCATTTGGACTAAGGAGGATTTTATCGCAACGTCGTTTACCTCTCCATTCCACAATTACACCGCTCATATATGTTTCAAAGTCTATCGATGAAACACTGAAATAGGTCTGAAATCTATACCCTTGCACAGATTCTCCTAAATATCCAAATCTTTTGATGCAATAGTTGTTCACTATCTCTCGATGCAATCCCTCTATTGAATAAACGGCTACAAGCAAACCATTTGTAAAAAGTCCTGTTTCCGTCAAATCAGGAGAATGTTTTACCAAAAAGAATTTTATCCTATCCAAAAACTCTTTCCTCTTCTTCTCGTATTCTTTGCATTTTATTTCCGATTCAAAAATTGTTCCGTCAAATGCTTTAAAAATAGTTGCTGATGTTATTCTTTCCATAATTATAAATTTAAGTCAATGTAGGCGGATTCGAACCACCACTGACAGAACCAAAATCTGTTGTGCCACCATTACACCATACATCGTTTTGCCCCACCGCTGTGAGGCTGTTTAATAAAACTATTAACGTGATTATGAAACTAAAAAATAATGTGCTTTGGGCAGGACTCGAACCTGCATTTACGTCTAAATCATATCCTAATCTTTTCGCAGAGGGATTCGAACCCACCAGCTTGTACTTCGCTTCTTCTACGTCTCGATTAACTGACGCGTGCTACCATTACACTATGCTACTTCGATTAAAAGTATGTGCGTCTACCAATTCCGCCACCAAAGCAAGTGTGGGGGACGCTTCCCTACGAGTTCTAAACTATTAAAACATATTAAGATGAGTTACAAAAATTCCTTACTCCTTTCTATTTCTACCTCCATCTGCTGAATGAGTATTGCTTCATCTGCCGATGGTATGTATATGCCAGCTTCTTGCGCAGCCCAATTCCTAAACCTTTCTATTGACAAACTCATTTCTGCCGTATCGAGGTCGGCACTGCTTCTAAGCACTTTTATCTTACCTAAGTACTTATCTTCCTTTTCACGGATAAACAAATCGGGGTTTACAAGTTTCTTGTAATACTGCTGCTTAACCCATTCAAGTGTATTACCTGTCTGCGTACCAAAATAAGCAAGGATAACGTGCAAATACTTATTCTGTGGTAAACTTCTTCTTGGCTTTTTCTCGGTCAGTTCTACTATTTTTCCACTCTCAGCTAACTTATTAGCACGAAGTAGGAAGTTAGCCTTATCGAGTGGATTTGACGTGTTATAAATCATTAGAATGGTCTATCGTCTTCAACTTGTGGAGGTTGATAGGTAGGCTGCTGCGGTTGCCGATATTGCTGCTGCGGTTGTTGATTTGATGGCTGAACCTGCCTAACATCTATCTTATAAGGGCGGACGTGTGTATAGAATTTCTTTCGTCCATCTTGCTCTGTAACTTCTGTACCTTGCAAGTCAAAATAAACAGTAACAACCTGCCCCACTTGGATATTATCAATAAGGCTTACCTTACTATCTATGAAGTCGAACAGTATTTTATTCTCATATTGAGAACGTTGCCCTGTATATGGGTCAAAAGTCGTACAATCCACATAAAGTGAACGCTTAGTAAAGGCTTTCCCACCTTTTGACTGTAACTGCTGCGGTTGCCCCACTGCGAGCACCACACCTGATTTAGTATTTGCCATTATGTTTCGTTAAATAGTTTCTTGTCTGTTATCAATTCTCTGTTTTCATTCACAAATCGGATAAAGTCCTCACACCTCTGTTGGAGTACAGGTATATCTCTACTTGGTACAAATTCGTAACTCTCTGTGAAAGTTTCGTAATTGTACTTACCAATCACAGCTACATTATACTCGAAAGTCCTAACATCATTACCCATTTGTATAAGACAGAATGGATATACAAGATGCTGACTGTTGCGCTTGTACTTTCCTACGCTATATTGGCTTGCCGTCTTGATGTCGTGAACAGACAAAGGCAATAACTCGTCAATGAAGCCATAGAGTTTCACATCGCCAAAACAAGTTGAGAGAATACCCTCGACAAACTTCTGTGTTACTGCACCTTGATAATAATCGGCAAATTCTTTACACAATGTGATAGGAAAATAAAAGACACGTTCACCTATCTTTGCATTGAGTCCGACAACCTTATCCGTATAGGTTACATCGCAATACAAAGGTTTACTCTCGACATCATCGTAAGCACCCATAACTATCTTCTCATATACCTTTTCAACTTCCACCTTGTCTGACTTACGGTGTTCTATCATACAATCTACAACTTCATTGAATGCTGTACCCTTAGCGACTGCTTCATTGTCATAAGGCACTCTGTTTATGCGGTCAATGACCGATTGGAATTGTATATCGTGGAACTCTTCGAGAGTATGTGGGGGTGTCTCACAGAACCCCCAATACTTTTCCCAAATAATATCACTATCCACATATTGCTGGAACGAATCGAGTAGCGATGGATAGATATTGTAATTAGGCTGCTTTGTCTTCATAAGATTTCGTTTCCTTATTGTAGACTAAACCAAGTTCATTCACCTTTGCAGAGAATAAGGAGCGTGCTTTCATCAATGAACTACCGATATGCTTGTAGTCATTGATATGCTCTGTAAAGTAATTTGCACTCTGCGCATCAGTGATTTGCGATATACCATCTTCAATTTCTGCAATCAGTGCATTGTACTTCTTGATTTCATCTTCCTTTGCCGAAAGCATACCGAGATAAGGGGCAATAACAGAACGTTCGATAAAATCGTTCTTTGCCGTTGGTTTGCCTTGTGCGTCTACAATGGTAGGAATGGTCATAACGCCAGGCAGATTGCACGTATTCTTGCCATCGTTACGACTTGTAGGGTCAAATGTAATCGTGCGCATCTGACGTCCATTATCGTTTCTCATTTCGAGATACCCAAGTAAATCAAGTTCGGTAACAATAGCATTATAGGACTTTTTACGTAGAGCAGGAATAAAGACTGTATCATCTCCCTCTTTGCGAGTGTCCCGATGGGCAACGAACACCACATTCTTGTTAAGGCTGCCTACTGTTCGGGTAAGCCAAGAAAACTCTTGATTAATACCACCCCAATCTCTTATCTGAGGTTGGCGAGTTCCGCACTTGTATGTAATGATGAAATCCATCATCTTACCTATTGTGTCAATAACTATTGTCTGATATGCAGACAAGTCCTCTTGTAGCACATCTTTCACGTCTTGCCAACTACCGACCTGCACCGTATCAATACCTTCCAAATGCGACATATTAATACGTTTTACACCATTATCGAAGTCCAACAACAGAGGTTTAGGTGTAGAAAGAGCCAACGTACTCTTACCCATACCTGCCTGTCCGTAAATCATCATCTTGATTGTGCTTGGAATACTCAATTCCGATGCTTTTCTAATCAATGTCATAACTATTCTATTTTATCGTTTATAAATAAATTATTTAACCGCATGGTTGCAAAGGCTTTCTGTATCTCTACCTTTGAGTAATATAAAGGAGAATTTACCGCACTACCTTTGCGAGCATTAATTAAACCTTTATTCTCTAATTCTTGAAACGTCTTAAAATCAACCCTTCTGAATTTAAGCCATTTCTTGACCTCTGACTGTCTTAACTTGTCCTGCGGTGGGTCATAGTCCTTAACGGCTGCATTATAACCCACACGGACGAAATCAGATATGATGCCTCCAATGTCTATAATATCAAGCATTGAACAAGTACCGTATTAACTCGCCCTTTGTCCTAAATAAGGATTGCAGCCTGTATTTACGGGCAAAGTTATCACTGGCAAAGCCATTTTCTATTTTGATAATTGTAAACCTTCGACAAACCTCGCCTGTGAAAGTACAACCCCAAACAACATCGCCTACTTTGTAGGTCGGTGTTGCAAACTCATCTATAAAGTCCATATTAATATCTTTGAATAATAGTTATATACCCTACCTTTTCCTTTTCTGTGGTCGCAAACTTGTTATTCATAGGGTCGCAACCACAAATCCTGTTTTGATACGAACACGTTTTCCTTATCATTGAAGCAGAATAAAATTCCAACGATACGTGTAATTTATTCTTTCGTCCTACGTGCTGGAATAATCCATTGTAAGACCATTCTTTTTTATTTAATATTTTTTCCATCTTTTAAAATTTTAGCGTATCAAAGATATCCGATACACTGAAATTATTTTTTTGTTTTTCGTTTTCTTTTTGATATCTTTTCAAGTCTGAAAGAATATCCATTATCGATTTATCTTTCTCCATATATTTCTTCTTTTATTTGTTTAAAGACTTCATTTATGCAACTTTTTTCTTGCCAAATGAATTTGGCAACGGCAGCTGTGCAAGCTATCGCACCTGCTGCCATAAGAATCTGTATTATCATTAGTCAAAATATTTTTCTACCTCTATCTCAATAGCAGAGGTGTTGATTTCTATTTTATTTTCATCTTTATCGAAAGCCTCGATGTCTAACGACACTGAAGCCCCTATAATATCATTATAATCAGTGTCCTTGTCGTAGACTTCGCAAAGTTCATAAGAACCCCTAATGTCTACATAAATACCATCTTCTCTCTGAATTTCTTCAGAGAGAGTATTTTCTCCACTTGTTATAGAAGAGCAAACTACATCTACTATTTGCTCTTCTAAATCTGTTAAAATTTTATCTTTCATAATAAAAAAGAAATAAATAGAAATTATGGTTTGTCGTATCGAACCACCATAATGAAACATTAAAGTACCCCTACCCAATTCGATTGCAGTACCTTTTGTACAGTAGGGGTTATATCGTATATATAGCTTAGCGACCTTTGACGCCCACCCAAAGTTTACTCACTGCGTTTAATGGACTGTACGCACTATCGCTACATATTCATTTAACATATATTGCCGCCTATTCAGTCCACTATGAGATTACGGCATCTCTGCTACTCATAGCACCTTTCAGCTTTAAATTTTGTTTCAGTAGGTCAAAAAACACCGAAAATATTTGCATCAAAACAAGTAAATGTTTATATTTGCAACGTAATAGTTTTACGTGTTATATTTACGTTTGCAAAGGTAGTTCTTTTGAACTTACTAACCAAATTTTGAACTAAATAAATAGTTCTTTTAACTAATATTTAAGACTAAGAAAGGTTTGTTTACAAATATACCTTATATAAAGAATATGAGCAAAACAGAAAGATGTATTTTATATGTCGCCATAGCACTTTCGTTCACATTTAGCATTGTATCGCTATGCAAGTCGCTACCTCGCACAAGTGGGTTAGACTATATAGGTGTGATAGTTGCTATATTGACATTGCTCGTTACTATATTGATAGGATGGAATATATACACAGTAATAGACTTCAACAAGAAAAAAGAGGAATTGTCAAAAAACGAAGCAGTACTGAGTGATTTGATATTGCGTGTAAACAATAACACAACTGCCGACTCGGCTGCATTAGAGTTCTATTTTGCATATTTATACGCATATCTCCTTACTCATAACGAGCCATTTGGACTTGGTTTTTGGTATATAAACCATACTCTAAATGCTATATTAAAATATTCCGAGATAGCTAAATACAAAGAGTGTAATGCACTTGTAGAAATGCTATTATCAACAATAAAAGAACCGCCAAAAATAAAAGTAAACAAGAAAAGGAAAGAAGATTTATTGAAACTTGTCCTGGGCATTCATGGGATAGGCAATATTGATAAGTATAGCGACGTCCTCTCTCTCGTTTCAAATCTTGGAGAAGAGAGTTAGTTAAGGAACTTGCCATATAATTAGCTGCTTCCTTCGGAATTGGATTGATTATACTTTTCTTTCTCATACTAATCGTAATAAAATTGCGCCAAAACTATAATAATAATAAATAAACTGCTAATGGAGGAGGGAGGGAGTAAGGCAGAGTTTCCCCTTACCCACCAACTATTTACGATTGGTGTCGGGGACTTGCCTTTTCTCTGCTGAACGTTATCAGTCGGTCGCTCGGCACACTTCAAAGGAATAATCTCTGTAAGTGTCGTATGGCTTTTCGGTATTATCACCGCCTGCACGCATCCATACTCAAGTCCTGCGTCTTTCTCCATGCACCCTTTTGAGAAAGTAAATAAGACCACGCCAAGGTGTATTTAGCCGTCAAACGTGGAATAAAGAGGTCGGTTGTATATAAACAAAAAACCTCTGCAAGTGGTCAAGCCTTACAGAGGTGAAATATCTAAACTCCAAAATGGGGAAATTTAGCGATGTCAGTCGCATTTCTTGACCAAATGCGACTACAAAGGTAGTTCTTTTGAACTTATCAAACAAGGAATAGCAAGACAAAATAATTCTTTTAACAAATAAAAACATTTAAACATGGAGAATAAGAATATTGTAATGAGGATTAAAATACTCATTGAACACGAGAATGTATCTCCATCTAAGTTTGCAAAGATGATTGATTTCAATCAGTCTAATTTGTCTAAAATACTCAACGGAGATAGGAATGTAGCACCGAAATTAATAAATGCTATATGTGATAATCTTAATGTTTCGTATAAATGGCTTGTAAATGGCGAAGGTTCTATGTTCCTTACAGAACCGAGCAATGCACAGCCGATAAAGACATACATCAATGATGAATTGATAGAAGTGCCGATAGTGGACGCTGATGCTGCTGCTACGTTCATAGAAAATATGTACGACCAGCACTATAACGTTGATAAGTACGGAGTAATGCAAGAAGAAGGAGAAGATTTGAATAGTGGAGAATATGTGGTGTTTAAAGTTGTAGGAGAAAGTATGGTTCCCACAATCCCAGACAAGGCAAAAGTCCTTGCAATGCGAATACCCGAAGAAAGATGGGAGGAATTATCGGGCGTGGTTTTTGTGGTGTATGGCAAAATGTTCGTTATAAAGCGGATTCTTAAAAACAGTTTATTTATCAACAACATTATTACTTTAAAATCAGATAATCCATTATATGGGCAAATGGAAGTAGGTCGTACAGAGATAAGAGGAATGTGGAAAGCTATTCGAATAGTCAGCCAAAGAATTGTGTAAAATATGAGGAAGTATCAAAAAGTTAGTGCAAAGAAAGCACAGGGACTTAAAGGAAGGCTTATGGATATGCTTTTAGAGGACAGGGATTGGTTGCATAAAGAAACTTTAGCATATATTTAACAGAACATAAGCAACAAATAACAAAATCACTATACATCAACATATTAAACGTGCAAAATATTCCGCTTGTGGTTCTGAATGTCGTGGGTTCGAGTCCCACCTTCCACCCCATAAAAACAAGCGGAAATCCAATAAATAAAAGGGTTTCCGCTTTTTTTGTGTTTCATAAATAACACTCAATCTCTATAAGTATTGCTTAAATACTACAAGTGAAGCCAGAATATTAACTAAATATTGATTGAAATATGGCTACGTTTAAGGCAATAATAAATATGATTACGAAACAATACAAAAAAAATAGAGGCGACTAAGCCCCTAAATAGATTGGCGAAGGAGTTGAACCTTGCAATATGCTGCCTTTTGGGAAGCCCCACTACCGATGCGACCATCAATCTACACTGCAAATGTAAAGAGAATATTCGATAAAAGCAAATTATAATCGTTAAAAGTTATGGCTGGACCAGTGCGATATCTAATTAAAAATTTAGGCGTATAAATCAAAATATACTAATATCTAAAACAAAACAGACTGATGCCTAAGAAGAATACAACAGATATCTGTAACACGAGTAAATATATCCAGCTAATTTTCCTAAACATTTGAGTTGTTCTATTAGATTGTTTAGTAAACAGCAATCACCCTCTATAATTTTCCCACATATCTCTCTATTGAATCATTATTCTTCCTATCTGTTTATACGAAATATACAAATCTATTTATGGTTACGCTTATAGAAAATAATAAGTCTCCTGTTTAAGTAACTCACAATAAAAGTATTTCTGTCTTATCACTCAATGATGGTTAAAAGATAATCTGTACATCACTGCCATGTTTTTTCTTTATCAAATCCACCACTTCCTCTATTGTATACTTCCGCTGGTTTTGAATAGTGAGGAAAACCATCTGAAACATTACGTCCAAATCTTCATTATATCCAGTTGGAATCTTAGGACTTTTTGCCATATTAGTAGAAAATAATTCGTTTTTGATTTGAGGAACATCTAATCCCAAATATTTGCGCACCTTTTGCAAATTAATCAGCTCCATAGGAATCATTCCTGAGGTCAAAAACTCTTCATTTTCCCATTTCTCACCACGCTGTAATCCTATACCTTTCAAATGATATTCACACAATTCGTCCCAATAACTATTATCTATTTGTGAAAGATCTTCCCAATTATCAATAATTTTTTGATAGATACCATAACCAGTTCCATAGTTCATAACAAGTTCTTTCACCGGATTATACCCAAGCCATTTCTCCAATAGAAAATGAATCAATTGCGTACTCGCATACAATTTTTGTTTCTTAAAATACTTATCCGACAAGTTTTGTTCGTTTGTCAATATAGATAAAAGAAAATCAAACAATTGGTCTATTAAGTCTTTCCGTTCTACATATAAAGCATACGCAAGAGGAAAGCTCATTTCCTCAATCCAATCGCCATTACTATGACCATTTGTTAAAAATACAGCTGTTCTTTCAAAATATTTCCAACAGTCTTCATCTCCTTGAAACAAAAGTTTCTTAGCCTTAATATGTGTACTATTTGGAATTCCAGATAAACACAATCGTACTGTTTTTATATTCTTACGCAAATCTTCTTTTTGGGTATAAAGATCGTACATATTCAAAAAAGTCTTTACGCTCTCTTCCCTATCAATAGGCTCATCATATTTATAATGCTTAACAGCCCTATCTATCCATTTTTTCATTATTCGAATTATAACATAACAGAATGTAACTCTATATTTATCCAAAGAAACTTGTTATTATACGTTGTTAAAGTGTGCAGTTTCAAATGCAACCATTTATTTTTGCTCATCTGAAAACTATTCCACTATGCAGCACATACCTTAACTTCTGCTAAAAGTTCCCCAAGCTCAACATTTTTTATTGTTCTCAACTATCTATACCCATCAAGAATAACTCTTGTAAGTCTCCACTTATCACATTTCCATTTATTGTAAGTTCAAACTCGCCTTCTTGGTTTGCAAATGAAGAAATATTATCTAACTTTCCAAATATTATCGATACCACATCTTGCATAACCAACCTTGTAAAAGCCTGCATTTGTTGTTTTTGTTCTTCGTTCAAACTATGATATAATTCCTTGCTCGCTTTCCAATTTTTATCTGTCCCTGCAATCGGATTAGGAAGCATTTTAAAATAATACTCAAACGTTTCCTTAAAAACTTCATCTTTTACGTTACTTACAAATTCTTCTGCGGTCATATTCGTATTGCCGATTCTATATTTTTATAATATTATGAGTGCAAATCTATTAAGTGCTGTGCTTGTTTTTTTAGATAATCTGGAATTTCCATCTGCAGAATACTTTTCAGCATTTCCATATATCCTTCTTTTTCTTTAGGGTCAGAAGTTCCGTTTAAAATTCTGTTCAACATCCACAACGTATAAAAAGTTGGTTTTCTGTTTAACGACTTAAATAATTCTTCTTCTAATCCTTTCTTATAATGTTTTTCTAACGTGTGTACTATTTGCCCAGGCATACCAAAATCGAAATCAGAATTTTTCTCAAGAATTCTGAAAAGTGGGTCCATAAGTATTGCTGTATCCCAACCCTCATTATTCAATTCTATTATATCTTCACACAATGCGTCTAAATCACTTATGTTAGAATCATCAATCGTATCAATAATTTCTATCTCTTTTTTTATCTCCTCTATCTTATCCATATATACTATTTTTGTATTCTTATTACCACGTTATAGTTCATTACCATACAAAAGTAAAGAAACTTAGACAACCGAACAAATAAAAAGCAGTTAAGAAGATAAAATTATGAAAACAAAATAAGGACATATAAAAGTAAACTACTACATTTGTAGCGATAAACTTTGGTGTAACATAAATGTAACGCTATATGAATATAGAAGAGCAAGAAAAAGTTTTGAAGAATCTGTACTCTAACGATACAGCTTCTCTCTTCAAACAGAAGAAAGAATTTGAATATTCTTATTGCATTTGGGGAACATCTGTTCTATTTGAAATATATCCTTTTGATATGGAGAGGAAAAACATAAAAAGAGGACGAAAATTAGCTAAAGAGCCAACAAAAAAGAGTGGTAAGTTTCAGCATTTTTTAGATGCTGAAAATAAAGTTGTTGCTATTTATGGCTATACCGACAATTACGATTTGCCCGCCCAATATATATTCTTTGAATACCGTAGTTCGGAAATTATAGTTTATAGCTTTAATATTGTTGAGCAGATTGATTATATACAGCACGCAATATTAAAAGATGGACAAATGATATCTATGTTGAATATGGATAACAAAGGAAATTTCGTAGCAGAAGAATATTTCTACAACGAAAATAATCGGATAATATCCATTGACAGACAACATAAAGATAAGTCGTTATTTAAGAATACAGATTTCTTCCCCAACAACCTGTATAAAAGCAAGTTTGTTTTAGAATATACAGACGGCAATTTGTCGCAAATAAAATGGAATGCCAATGCAGAGAATAAAATGAAAGTAATATTTCCGTTTTAAGAATGTGGTTATTTAGTACAGTACCAAAAGGATAAGAAATTGCAAAATAAGATGGAAAAGATGTATATAAATTGGCAACAATATCAAGCACCGAACAAGGAGGCTATTAAAGAAATACCTTCTCAATTAGATTATTTATTTTCTGCCAATGACTCGCCAGAAAATATTGAATATTTTCTTTATAACGAATTAGCTCCCAACATAAAACACCAATTTAAAATATATGATATTATAGAACTTGTAATTGAAGTTATAGAGTTCAACATTCTTCAAAAAGGGAAACATCAATATAAAAATGAAATTTTAAACTTCTTAGGATATATATTTCAAGAGTTTATTCGAGACGAAAATTCCATTTTGGTACAGCCTATAGAATATCAGATTGCAGCAAAAAAATTGTCTTCGCAATATTCTAACGAGTTTAAATTTTATAAGCGATTTCAATTCTTTGTAAAAAACGTATTTACTGACAATATAGAAACGCAAACGCCAGAAGTATTTTTTTATCAGTCAGCATTAAACAACAATCAAAAAACTTTTGAAACGTTGATTCATCTTGCTAACTTGCAAAATATTAGAGAGATACTTTTTGCATGTGGATTGATGAGTTTCAAAAATCCAAATTTAAAAATCCACGATTTAAATATTACCACCCAACAAGATGGTATTACCAATTTGGGCTTATGTATAAATGGAATGGAGTTTGACAAAGAACTTGCTATTACTTCTCTTTCTATGCCCAAACAACAATCATTTGTATGGGGAAATGGTTATGAATGTGTTTTAGCAACATCTGCTATGATGATTGATAGTTTACATAAAGATGCAAGATATCAGAAAAACACTATCAATGATATTATGAATGGATACGACACAATAAGAAAAATAAATATTGACGAAGATTTTAATTTTCCACCCCATAAGTTTATGTTAGAAGATTTGAGCAGCATCTTATTTCATGAATATCTTGGTAAAGGTATGTTGATTGATAAAAAGATGCTTACTGAAACGCAATTATATTTTTATAATTTAATGACTGAAGAATTTCGCACTCACACTTATTCGCTCCTTTATGCAGGAATAATGCCCAAAGGAATGTCTATTGAGAGCGCAAACAATATAGACGATATTTACAATTGCTACAACTAAAAAATAAATGGAAGAGTTATTAGTTTTTTCGGACAACAAGACTGACGAAAAAGTTGGTATGTATTATAACGCATGGCTGTTTATTATCAGGTGTATTTTGGTAAAATATAGACACAAAACAGCAGCAGAAGCAGATGAAATTCTAAAGAAACATTATTATAAAAAACCAGCAAATTTTGATGATGTAATATGCATAAGTCATGAAACTGAATATCATTGGGCAATGTTGGGTGCTTATGGCGAACAATATTGGCTGAAAGGAATGAGTGCCGATATACCAATAGATTATAACGAATGGTATGAAAACTGCATAAATGACAACCATTTGAACTCTCTTTTTGAATGGTTTTAATATTCTTATTAAGGAGATAAAATCAGGCTAAAATACTCTTCCAAAAATTTATAATTATAATTTTTAATTTTATAATTACAAAATAAAAAATTATAATAATAAACTTGTGCGTTTTTAATTATAAATTTTCGGGTTATAATTATCTCTCCTTTACTTAAAGGCTAAATCGACTGTTGAAAAGATAGATGTTTGCTACATCGTTACATCAAAACGAACAAAGAAAAATCAGTTCAGAAACAACTTATGATAACAAAATAACGACACGAAAAAGCATCTTTCATTTATTTTACTATATTCATTAAAAACTTTATTTTCTTTGGTTGTTAAACGCAAAATAACTATATTTGCAAGGTAGTTAAGAACTTGTAACTATAATATTTTTAAAGATGAAATTGCTAGAAATACATAGAGTTATCTCTAACCAAACAATAAAGAATACTTACTTAGTCAAATACTTTGTTTCATTCTTTGTCTTGTTTAACTTATTGTTTGTTTCTTCTGTTACAGCAAAAGATACAAGTTCGTGCCATACAACCCTACAGTTTTTGCATAAAGATTCTTGTAAAACTGATTTCAAGGTTTTAGAGTTCATAGAATATGCTTGGAATAAAAAAGCATATCCTAAGGAGACGCATACCGCTATTCCTCAAATAGAACATATACATCGACTATATATTATTCCTTTCTTTGAGTCGCTCACCCAAAGTGATAGAAAATCGTTACATCTAAAAATCAATAACATAAAATACAATTGTCAGCACACCTTTTTAAATGCTCCATACAGAAACGATAATGATAGCATCTGCAATACGCATTTTGTTATAGATAAACTTGATTTTCCGTCCGACCAACAAAATCTATTGAACTATCTAAAAAGAAAGATTGGTAACGAGCCTATAAACATAGACGTTGTATCGGAATCTCCCACTCTATGTTTTACTTTCTGGAGAAAAAATGCTTTAATAATCGCTTGGTACAATATTTTTGATGATAAAGAAATGATACAGAAAGCAATTGATGCTTACTTGGGGGAAGAAATATGAATAAGAAAAACTCTTGTAAAATAGAGAACTATAGTTGTCAAACTAAAATTCAAACAAAAATAGCATAAGTGTTTATTAAAATAAATAACTATATTTGCAGCAATAAACGCTGTTTGAAAACGTATAGTAAATTGAAAAAGGCGAGAGAAACATATCTGCTTTAAATTAAAAATGGAACATTATGTGCTTAAGTACAGATGAAAAATATACAGAATTGATAGAAGCAATAAACTCTTTAGACTGTAAAGAGGATATTATAGAAGTTCAAAATAAAGAAAAAGATAATATCATAACTGCTATCATGGACAAATATGTTGTTGGAAATCCCAGAGTTTGGTGGTTAGCTTTTAAAAAGAACCCTAAATCTTTTTCTTACGAGGACGAATTTCAATATCAAAGAATTAATCAATTTTTTAATGATGACGAAGTTTGTTATCTTATAACAGAGTTAGAAACAATACATGTATTTAAATTGTCAGTTAGAAATATCATCAAAGTTTTAGGAGAATGTTCCTTCTTCGAATATTACATAACAGATTTAAAAATTCAGAATTTGTTATGTGAAACTGATCACGGCGATTTACTCTATTTGTAAAGTTACATAAATAGAACATATAGATATGAAAAAATCAATAGAAATAATTCCTTTAAAAGGAGTAAAAATGAATAATTTGGATATTGACTTAGGAAATGATATGAAATCTATTATCAACATCTTAGGTAAACCAAATATTCAAGAAGAAAATCAACTCTATTATGATAGATATGAGTTCAGATTGGATTTTGATATTAACAAAAAACTAGAGTTTATAGAACTACAAGGACCAAATACCAAGTATATAAATCCCACAATATATGGCATCAATCCTTTTGAAATAGAAGCAGCTGAATTAGTAAAGCTTTTAAAAGAAAAGAATGGAAGTAACATTGATGATACAGAAGCACCATATTGTTACTGCTTTATTGATATTTCTGTCGGTATATGGCGACAGAATATTCCTGAAGATTTTTCTGAATATAATATAAAAAATGCCACAGAAGAAGAAAATAATATTTGGACAACTGAACAAAATAAAGCAAAATTCTTTTGGACAATTGGCGTTGGAAATGTTGGCTATTATGATATTTAAATAAACAAAAAAAATATGGCAGGATATTTAGAACATTTTAGCAGAAGTAAAGTTAATAAGCAACTTATATCTGTTAAAGACTCTTCAGAAATATATTTGAATATTCCAAAACTAAATTGTTCTATTCAGTATACATAAACATATTTCTCATTAGATAATGTTATTCCATATACGTTGCCATATTTAAAAGTAATATTGATATCGTACCATAATCACCGACTTTCGGTTAATTTGCCAAAGGTTTTTGTTACTAAATCAAAGGAAATAGAAAAATCGTTATTACGTATAATTAAATGAAATAAGAATGTTGAGCCTTCGCAAATAACTCCTTCTACAAAACACAAATTAGAAATGCCATTTGCTATATTATTAAAGAGTAGTTTTTTAAAATCGTTAATCATTAATTTGTTTTCTGCATTTACGATATACACATTATTAAATGCCTTTGAATAAGGAGCTTCTACAACAGCAATAGCATTATAACTTTTAGAATAATCGGCTATTAATCTGTCTGTTATATTTTCTCTTTTATACGTTTTACCTTTGAAAGACCAAGTAATAGCTATTGGAGTTCTATCAAAAATATTTGAATGTTCTTTTAAAACATCTGAATAAAGATACTCAAAGTCTTTTATTTCTTCCATTTTATTTATTTCATAACTGTTCAATGTTATACAAAAGTAATGAAATCTAAGAAATGAACAAAATAAAAATCAATTTCACTATATATTATTCGTTATAATTTGCGACAAGTTCTTCTATTTTTGGGTGCTTACTCGAATATAATTTCGCAAAGGTTTAGCTTTGTCTGATCGTCGCTAATAAACATCTTGTTGCCCCATATATCCAATATACGGAAGGAAGTATAACCTCTTGGCATAACAACATCTATTAGTGTACAGTCTGAAAGACGTAACAGTTTAGGTTTTCCTTTCCATTCATCATTCTTGAATATAGGTGAAATAATCAAGTAATTCTGTTCTGCTGAAAACTTGCCCCTTACTCCATGCTTTCCTGGTAATTGATTTAAGTTATCTTTACCCCATAATTTTCTTTTAATCAATCCATCTTTGCTTATTTCTACATAAGAGTAATATCCCATCATACTTAATCCTGCTGGATTTATTGTACTGCTTTCCAGAAAGGCATACAACTTCTCATTTTGTTCATAGATTGAACCTATCAAAGGATAATTATAATTATAATCGGCTAAAGCAAAATTTCCATTTACCTTTTTTACAGCATCAAGATGTTGCTGACGAATTTTTTCTTTGTTATATATACACGAGCCGTTATGAGTCCAACGGGCAGTTTTCTTATCAAAATCAACAGAAAGTATAGCAAAAGAATTGGTAGCTTCTAACATAGAATCAACCCTACATACTATTGGAAAAGTATCATTTATTCCTGTAACAGCCACTTTCATAGGTATTCCTCTGAGCGTCCACTCTTCAATTGAAATAGGTAACCATTCACTTTCCTGAGTTTGTAATAACCATAATGTATTACTAGCACCACAAAGCAGCAATATTCCTTTATCGCAGGATAAAAGTACAGGTATCTTCCAAATATCCTGTTGTTCTTTGGGTTCTGGAGTAGGGAAAAAGCGGACGTTTTTGCCCTTTATCCATAGTATTCCATCTTGTTTTTTCTCTGAATGATAAATAGAAAATACTATTTCGTTCTCACCACGTATCACCATTTCTTTACCACCGGTTGGACTATATTTAAAGGAAGTTCTAGATAACTGTATATCTTCAAACTCCCAACTGTCTATTACTTTTAGTTTTGCTTTCATATAAATTTATATTTTATTGTGCAGTTAAAGCCAAATATTATTTATTAGAAATATATTGGCTATTCGTTTTCTCATTTACTCTGTACATCTTACACAAAACAATCGTATGCATCTCCCATATTTTCAAAGTCTTCTTGTAACCAATAAAAATAATCGCCTTTACTTTGATATAATTGTTCTAATAGTTCTGTAAATGAATTTGCAATAATTGGCTGTTCTCCTACAACTCCATGCCTATCCCAAAAGCTATCATAACATTTTCCTAAACGTTCTTTAAATAAATCTATTGTTATGAATTGTGGATTATCTTCTGCTATTATAAACCAATTATTACTAATATCATCAGGAGCATCTTCGCCTATTATAATAGGGTTGGCTTTTTTAAAACCTTCTATTCCGACTATTTTCACTGAGTAGCTTGATTTTTCCCAAAACGTAATAGAATTATAATTCTCAAAATAAAATCTCAAATCATCAGGTAATATAAATCCTACTTCTATATTTATAGGCTTTTCTCTTTTCACCAATTTACAGCCGTTTGTTTCTGAAATTGACTTAAGAATTCTTTGAAGTCTTTCCATAACGTTCTTTTTCATTACCATTGTGCAAATATACATTTTTATTGGTAACTAACAAAAACACTTACTTAATTTTTGGGGACTTACTTATGTATTTTCTTTTTATAACTACTGCTTGAAAAATTATAATTAGAAAATTAAAAAACATAATTACAATTTTAAAATTTATAATTATATTTTTGGTGGAATATAATAAGAATTTTCTTCTCTGTAATCCCCTTCCTTTTTGAACAGACTCATTTTTCTTTGAAGTGTTGGTGATATCAATATTTATAACTATATTTGCAGTTGTACACTTTGGTTTAACAACATACAATTTAAAAGCTTTTTTGCTAATGAAACCCATTCGGAAGGGTTGAAAATAATCATAGATACTGAAAAATAAAAAGGTATTGAAGGAGAAATTTGCATTAGAGGAAAATACGAAATAAGAACATACAATGAAATATGAAAGCATTGGTATCGCCTGAAAAAAGGGCTGAATGGAAAATAAATAGGCAAGAATTTATTTTAGAATTACAAGAAAAATATAATGTAATTGAACTGAATGAGATAACAGATATAAAAAGACATTATTGTTATGAATGGACTATAAAAGAAGATAACCATTTTATAGAAGGTATGCTTGACAACACGTTGAATTGTGTGTGCATTGACACAGATTCTATAGGCTTGTGTTGCTCTTTTGCCCTTTGGGTAAGAACTTTTATGCCAGATAATGCAGATATTATGCTGTACGATGAGGATTTTATAAACCACATCTATTTTAAAAAAGATACAGACATTGGTAAGTTGATTGAGGTTTTTTCAAAATAGTTAGCCACACTTTGCATATATTTTGAAGTTACTCCCTAACATAGTTTCATAACAAAAATGCTTAACATGCATTGAAAGAAAAGAATGTAAACAATGATGTACGCCAAAATGATAGCTCTCTTTTCTCATTGGTTATAAGATTATTTTTTCTACCTTTGTCAATATCTATTATCTGGAGTTACAGAACCATAAGAATATAAATTATGACAAGAATATCTTGGAAAGAAAATCGGGTATTGAGTATAGAAACTCGCAAAGGAGTATATGTTGTAGGGCAGATGCTTAAACAACCTTATATTAGGTTTTACAATATGTTTACTACAGAAAGTAGTCCCAATAATGTAAATACAATAAAACTTACTGTTCTGTTTACAGCTGCTATTACAAGACAATTTCTTCGCTACAGTCAAGTTTATGTGTTGAAAGATGCTACACCTGATATTAGGGAAATAGATTCTGATATATGGATAAACCAATTTTCTGGAAGCCGAAAAGTAATTGCTTATCAAGGAAGTGGCGAAGAAATAGGCTGTATGATATTAGGTAATAAGCCAGGTGGTTTGTTGGTAAAGAAAAATTTATGGTGGATTCCTACACCTGAACAACCAATTCGTTTACATTCAAGTGGAGTTTTTGATGAAATTATATGTTCTGATATTCCACTTACCGCCAATGATATTATAGACAAATATGAATTAACAGGACTGTGCGTGTTTCCATATACCAATGAACGATTATATTTGTGTTCTCTATATAATAAAAGTGTAGACCCTTATAAGGATTTAATCTTCAATCGAAACTTACCAGATAATTATAGGCTCGCAGTTGAGATTATTTCAGGAGGTTTTAATGATAAAAAGCGTAACGAAATTCTAAGTACATATTTCACAGATTCACAAATTTGATGGTGGAATACATAAAGTCTAAATCGCAAAGATAGGCAAACTGGAGACTACTTTACAAATTAAGAAAAGAATATTGTTGGTAATATGAGAATAGGCAAAGAAAAAATATTTGGTTGATAACAACGATGATTAAAAATTAGTTTATGAAAGAGAATATTGAAGTTTTAGAAGGACTTAAGGATAAATTGTGCAATTGGAAATGTTACGATGAAACAGAATTGCAAATACTGATATACGAGTTTGAGAAATTTCCAAGAAAAGAGTTTTCTTTAAACTATACTCCCATTTTTACCAATAATATTTTAATTGAGAATATTGTAGAAATAGGTAAAGTGTTTCATACCAATCAAAAAATAAGCATAAACGTTATTTCAAGTTTGGGTTATATTGTGTGTCGTTATATGCCAAACCCTTCTTCTGAAATATTTAATTTGTTCGTGGAAGCCACAAAGGACAAGAAAGTTAATTACTATGTGTCGTTGAATATAAGTTCATTTCCTCAATTTAGCACATGGGAAGATAAATGGGAATATTTGCTATCAATGCCTTTAATTTCTCCTAAAAAGAAATCAATAGTAAACTTTCATAGAGAAGTAAAAAAGCTGCTTAGTTCTAACGAGCATATTCCTTCAGATATTCTAAAGAAAATTATAAAAACTCTAAAATCACACATCAGTTCTAATGAGTTAAGCGAATATAGCAGGGTTGATTATTTAAAAACCATTAGTTTATTAGAACAAAAAGAGGTGTAGAACTTCAGAAGAATAATTAATAAACATAGCTACATAAACAAGTTTGGGCTAAATGTTATAGATTCTATCTAAACTATACTCGTAAACTTGATGTTGTTAGCAAACAATTTGAATAAACATTTTGAGAAACGGAAAGAATAGATAGAAAACAACAAACTATTTTTATTGAAAGAAACAAAATGAATAAAGTTGAATTGTCTAAACAGCTACAATCTATGGGAATTTCTCCCAATAAATATTCGTTAGAAGGCTCTGTAGCCACTTGGGATACTATTGTATTAGTAGAAAACTATAATATCTGGAAAGTATTATATATAGACGAACGTGGTAATCAAAACGAACTTGCATCTTTTAAAACAGAAAATGATGCATGCAAGTTTATTTATAATGAGTTTAAATGAAAAGAGAGGTAAACTTTTTTAGCCTAAATTTCTCACTAAAAAAGCTTAGAATGAAAACATATTCTATACTTTTTAGGGAAATAATAGTTGCATTTACTTCGTACGCTTTAAATCTTCTATGCCAGTCCAAATAGCATTTTCGAAACGTGCCATAGAACTTGCTCTATAATGATTTACCCACGTATCTGAATTGCTTTGAATGTTTATTTCAATTGTGCATAAAACATCGTCTTCGGTTGTATATTGTGGTAAATCTTTTATGAAATAAGCATCACTATTATTACCAGATGTCGTTATTGTATCGAGTGGAATATTTGCTAAACGAAAAAAATCTGTAGAACTAGCAAAGTCTAACTCACCCTTTTTACTAATTGAAGCTGATTCTTTTTGGTAAACTTCGTCTTTATTTGTACCATCAAGTGGTGGACCAGAAACAAATTGTCCTAACACAAAAGGCTGACAATAAGCAAGCGTAAATGTTTTAAATCCTGGGCAAATAATATCTAATTCATCGAAAAGTGCATTACCTTCTCCAAACTGTTCCATAGTTTGGCGTACAGTTTCGTCTAAAGTAGGAACATCGTTGTTTAATTCTTCTACCACTTGTGTATTGTTTGCTACTGTTTTCCATAGGTTTAGTCCAATTTCTTTTATCAGCTCGCGTTTATTGTTAATTATCAAGCTGCTCATATCTTTTGGAAAAGTAATAATTGGCTTTACACGTTGAAAAGCTTTAGTTACAGCATCTATAATTTTACGTTCTTGTTCGGTTACTACTTTTGTTATGTTACAAGGCTTTGTAATATCAAGCTCCATAGTATAAGTATAGTTTGTAGCTTCTATTAAACGCAAAGAGAAAGCATTGTCGTAAACTTCTCCTGGTTTTGCCCTTTCAAAAATGTTATTCATATTGTCGGCTTGCAACAATTGGTAGCCATTTATAGTGTTATTTGTTTTTCCATCTGCTATATTTCTACAAATAACTTTATATGAATATTCATAATTTACGCATTGTCCTTTTTGAAAATATGGTTGATAAGTTTGTTGCGATTGCGCCATTACAATCACAAAAGCATATAAAATAAATATAAGCGTTATTAATCTTTTCATTTTAAAGACCTAAAAAACAATTGTGGTTTCTTTTATAGATACCCATTGTCTGGCTATTGTTGTTTATAGGGGACAAAAATAGCCAAAAGTTTTTTTATAACAAAATAAAGACTGCATTTTTACTTTTATTAAGTAGGCTTCAAAATGGAACATTTATGTAATTTATTTTTTTAGTTTTGTCTTTCAATTAATAAAGAATAGCCAGTTATAAAAAGAAAAATCCTAAAATATTTCTTTATCCAACCAAAGTTGGTCAAGAAACATTTCAGAATTTACCTTATTTGTTTATTGTAGTTTTGTTATTTCATATCCTCGTAAAATTGAATTTTTAAATATACTAGGATATTAATAACATAAACATTCTTATTTTTATTGCTCTTCGAATGCTGTCATCAATGTTGATACTACAAATGCTGTTGTTGCTAATAATGCTGTTATCATAATCAATCCTTTCTTTTTTGTGTTTAAACAATATACTGCTTCACAGTTTTTTATTTGCTATTATCCTAAATTATAGCACAAAGTTAATAAAAACCTATTTTCTACGACACAATTAAAACCATTTCCACTTATATACAACCTATTTTATAGCCATTTTATGATATAAATCAAAAAAAGAAGAATTCATTTCTGCAAAATTTTATTTGCAATTAACCATTAACTTCATATAAAATACCGTTAAATTGCCGAACATATTGATTGTTTTACAATAAAACATAAAAGAATTTAGAGGTTAGAGAGCTACTAAAATTATACAAGAAAACGAGAGATAGCATTATATATATTATAGTAATAACGAGAAATAATGATATTACGCCTGATAATCCAATTTGATATTTATTAAAATTATACTATCTATCACAATAACAAATTTATCATTGCTGTAAAATCACTACTTATTTTATCTCATAGCCTATAAACACAAATACAAAATATAAAATCGAATAAGTTTATATTTTTTTACAGCAAAAAAATCAATCTTACATTTAATAAGAAATTAAGTAGAATATTTTTTTTACAGTCTAAATATTCACTTATAGCAATTCGCTATGTTATATTTTTCTATCTTTATTAAATTGAATAAAAAGAATTATTCCCTACAACGCCAAAAGCTTTAAACGAAATATTATAAGATTTATAAATACATATACAGAAAACATAAACAACACAAAGAAAGAAGAATGAAATAAAAATGAATAAAAAGACACAAATTATTGCTCATATCCATTATAAATTTAATTATAATTAGAACTATAAATACATTTAATAGGAGTAAATAGCCAGTAGAAAATACTCTATTTTGCAACAGAAATGGAAAATAAAAAACATAAAAAAGCCTTGATTGATATCACATCAATCAAGGTTCCAATACTAAAACTAAATTAACCACTAAAAAAACTGAGACAAAGGTAATGATTATATTTCATACTACCAAATATTTCTAATATTTTTTTTGTATATTTTTTTGTACAGAAATAAATAAACAAAATGCAGCAATTTTTCTATTAGTAGTTTAAATACTAATAAAAAAACGAATATTGTAAATTTCTACCACCAAAAGAATGTATGTTTATCCTGGTAATAGGATAAATATGTTATTTAAATAATAGTATTTTTATAACTCTTTACCCTAAAACAACATCTAAGGTCATCATTAATGCGAAACCAATTGCGAAACCTATTGTAGAAAGATTAGAATGTTCGCCTTCTGAAGCCTCAGGAATAAGTTCTTCTACAACCACATAAAACATTGCACCAGCAGCAAAACTTAATAAATATGGTAGAGCTGGCGTTATAGTACTAGCCAAAAGAATTACAAGAATTCCGCCAATAGGTTCAACAATACCACTAAGAGAGCCTATTATAAACGATTTTAAACGAGAATTTCCTGCTTCACGCATTGGCATAGAAATAATTGCCCCTTCAGGAATGTTTTGAATAGCAATACCAATTGCCATTGTCATTGCAGCTGCAGTAGAAATAGCACTCCCAATTTGTAAAGCTCCGGCTAAAACAACACCAACTGCCATACCTTCTGGCAAATTGTGAATAGTAACTGCAAAAGTTAACATTGCCGTACGACTCAATTTTGTATGTGGTCCTTCTGGCTTATCACTTCCAATATGAAGGTGTGGAGTTATATAATCGATAAGCAATAAGAAAGCTATTCCGATAAGAAAGCCAACTAAAGCTGGAATTATTCGTAAACGGCCCTGATCTGCCCACATATCCATAGATGGAATTATAAGCGACCATATAGAAGCTGCTACCATAACGCCTGAAGCAAAACCTAATAATGCTTTTTGCAAACGTGCAGGCATCTCGTTTCGCATAAAAAACACGAAAGCAGAACCTAATACTGTTCCCATTAGTGGTATTAATAAACCGAATATTGTTACTATCATTGTATTACCTTTCTTTATTCTTAATGTCTATTTTACAAGAAACTTATTCTTATTGTGTGGTGATATGCTTTTAAATCTTATAACCCCGGATATATTTATGGGGTAACTTCAGATTGCGTTTTCTTTTCTCGTAAGAATTCGTCCAGTATCCCAAAGCAAATTTTTAGCCCAATGGGCTGCAATAAGTGCTGAAATAATGGCAACAACGGCATCAATCCACAAAATACCCCAAAGCATTGCACATACTATACCTATAACTATACCAGTTTTAGATAAGATATCGGATAGCAAATGCAAATAAACTGCATGGCTATTATAGTCGGTTATGCCTTTCTTATCGTGCATTACGCGTGCACAAATAATATTAGCTATTAATCCTATAACAGCAGCTATTATAGCAAAGTTATGATTTATGATATGTTCTGAATGTCCGCCCAAACGTTCAAATGCTTCTACAACAATAAATATAGCCGTTACAAGTAAAAATATACCACTTGCGAAAGCAGATAGGTTTAATATCTTATTTGTATCGTAACTTTCCGACTGTTTATTTTGCAAACGACGCACTAAGATGTATGCTGCCCAATTTAATCCTAATATTAATTCATGAGAGATTAGGTGAATTGCATCGGCTAAGAGTGCCATAGAATGCGAAACTATACCAACAGCAACTTCTATAGCTACTATAAATAATGTAAAAAGCACTACAAAACGTACACGTTTTTCTTGTTTGGTTGTCTCTATATATTCAGCTTCCAACTTATTTTTTCTTTTTAATGATTTCTTATTGTATTGCGCTTTGTTCCTTCAAAGAAAATAGTTTGTAGAACGAAAATAACTTTTGCGCTTATTCGTTTCTTATAGCATTGAAATGTTTTAGTGCATTCCAAATACCATTTTCGTCTACTGATGTTGTAACATAATTTGCAACTGCCTTAACATCATCATTTGCATTCCCCATAGCAACACCAATTCCTGCAGCTTTTAATATTGAAAGGTCGTTTCCTCCATCACCGAAAGCTATACATTCGTTAATATCAAGTTCTAATTGCCTTGCTACAGTAATTAAAGCATTTCCTTTGTTAGCTCCTTTTACTGTTATATCGGTAAATGCAGGGTGCCAACGTGCCGAAACGCAATGTGGAATCTCTGGCATTATTACTTTTTCTTCGTCTTCTGTAAAGAAAGGTGTCATCTGCAATATTGGCTGTCCTTTTAAATTGGCTATAGTTTTATTTTCATCTACATTGTTCACGCCTAATTCGTTTACAAATACATCGGTAAAAACTTTTTTGTAATTATGTATTATCACCTCTTTCTTTCCACATACAGCAACACAATAATTGCGTTTTTCTGCATCGGCTAACATTGTTTGTACATCACTTTCTGGAATAGGAGAAAGCACAAACTCACGATTTCCCATAAAACAGTAGGCACCATTAAAAGTAATATATCCGTCTACTAAATGTTTTATATCGTTAATATTATTAATAAGCGCAACTGGTCGCCCTGTTGATATAAATATTTTTATACCATTTTGCTTTGCTTTTGTTAAAGCACTGATTGTTGATTGTGGAACTTTGTGGGTTTTAAACGATATAAGTGTACCGTCTATATCAAAAAAAGCAGCTTTTATTGTCATATCCTATCTTTTTACGAATGCAAAGGTACTAAAAGATTTTGTTATATAAGTGTGATAAAGAAAAATACCAAGAAATGGGGAGAGCAAGGAATAATAAACCTATTACTTTAAACTTATATTTATATGGCATATTCTATCATAATAAATAAAACCGATAAAGGAAGAAGTTTATTAAGAATAAGTTATAATTATACTTCGCCAAAAATATAATTATAATTCACCGAAAATATAATTACTATTTTTTAATTTATAATTAAAACTGCAAGGACTTATAATTACGAAGTTGTAGTTTTGAATTTTGGCTCTTATTTTCTTTACTGTTTTACTTATTTTATAGTCTTCTTTCTGAAGCTTATGTCTTCTAAAATTTCCCCGTTTTGAAGAATAATATTTCAGAAGAAGTGAGTTTATCCTATTTTACAACTAAAAAATAAATCAATCGGTTATATTAACAACCTATCTTAAAACAAATTCTACTTTTATTCTACAAATATTGTGGTAAAACTTACTTCTTAAAAGCTAAACAGTTCAATCTCTTTTCAGAAGAACAACCCTATTGGGTATAAAAACCGTTGCCTCGTCTCCAATAGTTTCAAATACCCATAAACTTTTCCAATGTTTATCTTTCCAACAATGTTTTTTGAGTTTTCTGAATAAAGATTGTACTTTGCTTTTAAATTCAGGAAACTCATTACTTGCAAAATAAACCAAACGCCCTTCTACATATATATTTTCATCTCTATTTTTTGAAGGAGTGTACTCTAAAATAGGACTAATATACGTACTTACAAATCTGTCTTCATTTTCTATTATAAGCTCTTTCTCTTTATTTGATGTTAGCAATAGCCTTTTACCTACAAATGGTGTAAAACCAGATATATTTTCAATGGAACATTCAAGGGGCTCTTTATTATTTCCCCAATACTCCCTTATATAAAGAGAACCAAAACAATTTAAGAGTTCTTGTTTTATAATTTGCTCTCCCTTTTCATTTGCAAAGTAATTGAATTGTATTGAGCTCATAATTAACTATAACTGTTTTTTTTAATTTTCTTCTTGTTCTTTTTAACTTTCTGCATTACTTAGGTACTATAAGGTTACACATTATTTTTATAACAGAAAACTATTCTTACATATCGTCTAAAGTTTCCCTAATATTCATAATGGCTTCTTACCCTATTTATAATGCACAAAAGTTATATGTTTTTAAACTAAAGTACACAACTGCAAATGTAGTTATTTATGCTGATATTCTATGTTTTCATTTGCAATATTTCTTTTGTTCATTAAATTTTGTTTTATGGTTTTATTCATTTTCTTAGTTACTTCTGTAGTCTTTACGGCTACAAAAAAGGGATTGTATTAAAATATTCAATACAACCCCTTATTTTTTTATTTATTATTCCCAATAATATGGGAAGTTTCGTCTATTATTTCACTACAACTTTTTTGCCGTTAATGATATAAACACCTTTCTTAGTTGCAGCTTCAGCTGGAAGACGGCGACCTTGGAGGTCGTAAACAGTCTTTATTTCTGTTTCGTTGTTATTGATGCCGTTAATACCAGTTACAAAATCGTTATTAAACAAGATATTAAGTTTGTTTAAACCATCATGTCCAATAATATATGCACGGAAAGCATCAACTGTTGCAGCTGGTTTTAGCTCGAATGACTTAGCATCAGCAGAGAGAACATAACCATTTTCGCCTAAAGTTGTCTTACCAGAAGTACCTGCAAATATAAAGTTATTATTGTTTACAGCACTGAAACGTGAAACGTTGTCAAGAACCTGAACATTATTTGCGCTAAAAGTGATATTCTTTCCTACAAGAGTTTGTGGAACAGCCATCAAATATGGAACATTGCAATTGAATGTTTCGTTAGCATAAACAAAATTCAAGTTGTCTGCATTAGAACCAGCAAACTGCATCAAATAGAAATCGTTAGCTTCACCATCTTTAACTTGCCATTTTAAATTCTTAGTTCCATCTGTTATAGCTGTTGGATTGAATGGAAGATAAATAGCTTCGTAGTTTGTTTTTCCATCAGAAGCCTTGTCGAATTTACGTGTGTAAGAAATTTGGTCGGCAGTAAATGCAGAAGGACAATAGAAGTCGTTACCATCGGTAAGAACAACCTTCGCAGCTTTTCCATCTACAACCACATTTTGTGCTGGCAAACCTGTAGTAGATGCCTTATCAGAATCTACATAATATAGCACATTTGGATTATTATTTCCTTCAACAGCTGTGAAATTACTACCACGTAAGTCTACTGCAGCTACAGTTTCTGGAATTTTTATGGTAGCAGCTGGAGCATAACCTTGTCTAGAACCATCGCCATTATACATAACGATACCTTTCTTTACTGTTGTATACTTAAATGAACCAGACTTAATTGCTAATTTCTGACCATTCATGTATGTTACAACTAATACATGCTGACCAGGTACACAGTCATCGAATGAGAAATTGATTGTAGTTGATTCACCTGGTTGAAGAGAAACGTCTTTAGATGTGCCAAAAGATTGGTCAGCATTTACGCTAGAATTTACTCTTGCTATTGTAAGTTTGTCGCTAAATACGCCAGTTCCGTTATTTGTAATTTTAACGCTGCCAGATATTCTACTATCGTAGATAGTTGAACCAGAAGCACCGTTCAAAGTATATGAATAAGCTAATTTTTCTGGTGCAGTAGATGCGCTCACAACATTAATTTTAGCAGTACCAAGTGCTTGATAATTGCGATAATCTTCGGTTACACAAAGAGAAATATTATGTTCGCCAACTTTATCTGCATAGAAACCCATTGGTATTTCTATACTACTATTTGCAGGAACTGTAATAGGAGCTTGAGAATGAACTTGCTTTCCAGCTTTTCCTGCTGCATTTGTTGTTTCGTATACCAAATAAACTGTAGTATGAACTTCGTGATCGCCTACATTTTTCACAGTAACATTCACATTATTCATTTTACCAACGACACCACTTGATGTTACATAGAAATTTGAAGCTCTCAACTTAGTGAAATCACCATAATTTTCATATCTTAGTTCAGTTGTTTTTCCTGTAGCATCAACTGTTACTGTAGCATAAACATACGGATCGTACAGCCATCTGCCATTAGTATCTTTTGGACGTTGAATAGGAGTTACTTTATATACACCTGCAGTATTTAGTCCTGTTACCTGAACAGTATTTCTTCTTAAATAACCAGATTCTACAGTCATTGTAGATAGCGCAGAAATTGGAGTAACATTTCCATTATCTTCTATTTTACCTAAACCAGTTTGAACAGCAACTGACTCATTATTAAAGTTAGATAATGTATATGAAACTGTATTTTGATATTTTGACACGCCAGTAATGTCTGGTTGTAACATTAAAGTAATAGGGTTACCTGATGTATTAGGAGAAAGATCCACAATTGCACTTTGTCCCATACCATAACCGTCAGAAGTTGAACTTGCTCCAATACCAGCAGTACTTTCTGGATTAAGAATAGCTACTTTAAAATATCCGTTAGATGAGCCACCCCAACCCCAGTTTACATGGAAATATCCTTTTCCATCATATCCATCGAGTACAAAACAGTGTCCACCTCCAGTAGATTGACCACAGAATATTACAGGACGTCCTGCTGCTATTTCATTATAAATTCTTGTTTCAAAGTCTGCCAAATTATAATCTTCGCGCATAATGCAAGAAGCATTGTAATTGAAATACTTATTTAGAGCTGGAGCAATAGTAAAGTTTGTAGTACCAGAGCCACCATTTATAGCTCTATCGTATTCCATTTTAACAGAACGACCAACATACGACATAAGTTCAGCAACAGCTTTTCTTTTTTCTGTTGATGTATTTGCGCTATATGTTGCTTCTATATTGTCCCAATCTATTTTAGTTCCGGCAGCAACACCATCTACAGAGATTGTTTTATATTTACTCTGACCCAATCTTGCAAGGTTTTCGTGAACATTACATTTATAAGGGCTCATTGTGCTCATTACTTCGCTTGGCCATTTATATTTAAACATTGCTTGAGCCATAGCTGTAGCAACACAACCTGTTACAAGTTTTTCGCCAGATGTGCTATATGGATCATCAGGACATAAATCGTTATAAGGAGAATCTTGATTCCATAACGATCCTACTATTGGAGCAATTGGAGTTCTTGCTTCCATTTTGCTAGGAGCTTTCGCAGCCTTTTTTACATTATATTTATCTAATAGGCTAATTTCTTTCGCCATTCCGTCCATAAAGCTTCGCATATTTTCAGACAAATTGTTTATGTCGAAGCTTGTTGTTGTACTATAACCTAGGATTTCAGAAGTACGATCATCGCCCGATACTATAACAAATCCTTTTCCATCTTGAGCATTAAATACATAATAAGGTGCTGTTGCATTAGCACTTTGTGCATTCATTCTCGGAGCATAGGCAGCATTTGTTCCTTTTAATTGCTTACCATACTGCTGTAAAAACCTTTTAGCAGTCTGGCTTGCTGTGCTTAACTTCACTGGTGCTGCCCACAAAACTGGTGTAAACAACAACAAAAGAAGCAGGCTCGTTAGAGTTTTTTTCATGTTTGTGTAATATTTAAATGAAACTTAGTATTAAAATCTGAGATTATATTTCTTCAGTGGTTGCAAATTTAAACAAATAATTGTAAACCACAATACTTTAAATGCAGTTTTTTAAAAAAAACTTTCCATTTTGCTAAGAGAGTTATGAAAAATTATGCTCCTTTTTCATAATATTTCAACTCATTAACTCATTGTTTATTCGCTATACCACTTTCGAAAGTATATTAATAGTTCCTGAAAATTAATTATGATTTTTAATTTTGTAATTATAAATCGCTTAGTTTCTTATTATATTTTTCTATTTTCTTATTATATTTTCATTCACAATTATAGAGTATTGATTATTAACAATTTACTACTCTATTTCTTTTTAATACCAAATTGGGATATTATACCTAATATCATTATATTTTGCTTATAATCTTAGCTATTATCTTTCTTCATTTTCTTGCCAGTTATCTTGATTGACTTTATAACTTTACGCAAACCGTTACGCCTTTACAATAGAGTTTACTGGTTTGCTTAACACTAAAACAAAATCTAACAAGATTTTAAAGGGCATTTTAGCTGAAAAGAGCCGTAAGACTTTGCGTTTTCAGTAATTTTAAGTATTTTTGCACTATGATATTCTATTTTTCAGGTACTGGGAATAGTCATTGGGCTGCAACATTGTTAGGAAAGCATCTCAACGAACGTATTGTTTCTATAAGTGAACTTACTGAAACTGATACTAAATTTGTTTTAGAAAAAGACGAGATTGTTGGTTTCGTTTTTCCTGTTCATGGTTGGAGAGTGCCTCGCATTGTATCTGATTTTATGCAGAATCTTGAGTTTAAGGAGAACGATTCTCAAAATAAAAGCAGCCATTATACTTTTTGTTTACTAACAGCTGGCGATTCTATTGGGCGTACAATGGAGCGTTTTGTAAGCGAACTAAAAGAGGTGAAAACTGAAACTACATTAGAATTAAATGCTGTTGAAGCGGTAATAATGCCAGAATCGTATGTTGGATTGCCTGGTATGAATGTAGATAAACCTGAAAAGGAATTGAAGAAGATAAAATCTGCCGAAAAAGTTATTGACCGTTTCGCATCAATTGTCGATAGAAGAGGTTTTAGCCAAAACAATCTTCCTTTAGGTTGGGAGAATTTGAAACGTGGTCCGATACCCGATTTCTTTTCAGGACCAGTAGGAGGTTTCTTTACTCGTTTTCTTATTACAGATAAACCTTTCAAAGTAGAAAGCAAAAAATGTATTCGTTGTGGAATATGTGCGAAAGTTTGTCCTGTAGAAGATATTGATGGTGGGAAAGGAAAGACACCAATATGGAAGAATAATAAAAAATGCTTAACTTGTTTTGCATGTTATCATCATTGTCCAAGCCACGCTATTGAATATGGTAACCGAACAAAACATAAAGGACAGTATTTTTTTGGAAGAAGAGAGAGATAAATGTATATGTGAAATGAAACAGACTATATTTTTCTATTAATAATATAACTGAAATAATAAGAACTAAGATATAAAAATGAAAAGACTATTATTCACTTTCTATTTGATTGTTATAACAATCACAATAAAAGCAGCTAAAGCTGACCCAACTCCATTTACTATAATTCAGCCCGATGGTACAAAACTTACGTTGGTTTTACATGGAGACGAACATTTTAGTTGGATTTCTACGCTCGATGGTGTATTGGTTACTAAGAAAAATAAAGGCTATTATGTAGCAAAGGTTACATCTAACGGAACTTTAGAAGCAACAAACCTACTGGCACACAACGAAGAAACTCGAACTTCGGCTGAAGTAAAGATAGCCAAAACACAGAAAAAAGTTTTATTCTTTAAGAATGCAACTCAGAAAATAGCAACTATTCGGCGTGCAATTGGTATAGGTCAGGCTTCTATTCCTTATTTTCCACACGAAGGTAGCCCAAAAGTATTAACTATCTTGGTAGACTTCGAAGACAATCCATTTACAGTGAAAGACCCTAAAGCTAGTTTCGAGCAATATCTTAATGGCGAAGGTAAGCCTGTTTCCTTTGGAACGAAAGAAGAATTAAACTACGGTAGCGTTGGACAATATTTCAAAGACATGAGTAATGGGAAATTCACTCCAAAATTTGGGTTAGTTGGTCCGTACAGAATGCCAAAACCGTTAGCTTATTATGGCAAAGATGCAGGAGCATCGCACGATGTAAACATAATGGAATTAATAAAAGATGCCTGCGAAGCTGTAAACGGTAATATTGATTTTAAAGATTACGATAGCAATGGCGATAAAATTATAGACTTGGTTTATGTTATTTATGCTGGTTATGCGCAATCTATGGGTGGAAATAAATCTACAGATATTTGGCCTAAATCGTCGTTCTCGTATGGAGAAATTAATATTGATGGATATACTGTTGGTCGCTACGGTGTTAGTAATGAATTGAATGCGAACAGGACTTCTCCGATAAAAAAAGATGGGAAAGTTGTGAAAATGATTAATGGTATTGGTCTTTTCTGCCACGAATTTTCGCATACAATGGGCTTACCAGATTTCTATCCTCTTACTGCAGAAGCACAAATTGATAATCAAGGAATGGAATATTGGGATTTAATGGACGGTGGAGAATATACAAATAATGGCTATTCACCTACTCCTTATACTCCATGGGAAAAGGAAGTTATGGGCTGGACTTCATTAAAAACACTAAAAGATAGCACGATAAACGTTACATTACAACCCGACGATGCATGGAAAATAGAGAGCGATAATAGCGATGAATATCTTATTGTGCACAACATTCAGAAGAAAGGTTGGCACACTGGTATTGCCAAATTAGGGCATGGTATGCTTGTTTATCGTGTAAACTATGGTAAAAATAAGGTGAATATGTACGACCGCGTGAACGATATTCCAGGAAAACCGGGTATGACTATTGTTCCTGCCGATGGTATATTATATTCTAGTTATACAGCAATTACAGACGAAGAACAAAAAAGATATAAAGAAAGCCATGCTGGCGACCCTTTTCCTGGTACACACAATATTACAGAATTACTGGAAGTACAACTAAATTTAAGTACTTTAAAGAAACCTCTATATAATATAAAGGAAGATACAAACGAACAAACCATTACTTTCGACTATCTAAAGAAGCCAAATCCTACAGGTATTAGCACAGTTTTTAAAAATGACAATCCTACTTATGAGAGAATTTATACGCTCGATGGGCGATATATGGGTACAAATGAAACTGAATTGCCAAAGGGAATATATATAAAAGGTGAAAAAAAATTGATGAAGTAAATAGAATTATACACATAAATCACCTGAGTTTTTTAATAAAACAAACAATAACAAATCAACGTATTAATAATAAAAAAAACGAACTTAATTATGAACAAAATTTTACGTAATGTATGTGTTACAGCATTGGCTATGATTGGTATAATAGCTAATGCACAAACTGTGGTAACATTCGTTCCAAACGAAACAAAAGGAGAATCTAGTGCAGATGCTTCACCAGACAAAATGACAAAAGATGGAATTACTATTGAGTCTACAAATGCTGCTTTCAATGCAAATGGCAACAAACACTATCGTTTCTACCAAAATTCTACAACAACCATTACATCAACTGCAGGAAATATCACAAAAATAGAGTTCACCTGCGATATTGATAAAAAGGGAAAATACGGAAGTAATGGCTTCGATGGCACAGATGGTTACACCTTTACAGAAGACAAAAAAGAAGGAACATGGGTTGGTAATGCAACTTCTGTTCAATTTGCTGCGAAATATCAGGTTAGAGCAAGTAAAATTGTTATAACTATTGGTGGAAGTTCTAATCCCGTAACTGTTAGTGCTCCTACAATAGATGGTACAACTCCTTTTATAAACAAAACAACCGTTACAATAAATGCGGCTGAAGGTGCTAAAATTTACTATACAACAGATAACAGTGTTCCTACAACTACATCTAATTTATATAGTGCTCCATTTGAACTTACAGCTACTACAACTGTAAAAGCTATTGCTGTAAAAGATGGTAAAGAAAGTTCTGTTGCAGAAAAAACTTTTACGAAAGAAGAACTTGCTGTTGCTAACTCTATTGCCGAATTTAAAGCTCTTGGAAAAGATCAATATGGCATATTAAAACTCAATGCTGCAAAGGTTCTTTACACATGGACTTCTAATAACGGTAACACAAGTGTATATGTTCGCGACAATTCTGGAGCTATTCTTCTATACAAACACTCTTTAGGTTTGAAAACTAACGAAGATCTTAACGGAGAAATTGCTGGTCAGTACAAAGAATATAATGCAATTCCAGAATTGATTGAAATAGATGGTGTAACAAATATTAATAAGCTTAACCACGTAGATGGCGCTGCTGCAGAACCAAAAGTTATAACACCTGCAACTGCTTCAGAAAATTTGTGCGACTTAGTGAAATTAGAAAAAGTGAAGATTACAACAGAAGATTCTAAAAAATATTATGTTGTAGAGGGCGAAAAGAAAGTTCAACTTTACAACGGTTTCCATCTTTCTGAATTCGATAATATGTCAGAATTTGCAAATTCTGACGATTATGATGTTGTAGGTATTGTTGCTTCTGTTTACAAAGGTACACCTTCTATAAATATTATAAGCATTCAGAAGTATGTTCCAAATGCTATAGAAAACATAGAAGTGGCTAAAAACGAGAATGCACTAATATACAATCTCGCTGGTCAGCGTGTAGATAAAAACTATAAAGGTGTAGTAATTCAGAATGGAAAGAAGTTCATTAACAAATAATGGATATTAAATTATGATAGATTACACCCTATAACATTAGAGGTACTTCCCATAAAAAGAAGTACCTCTTTCCATAAATACTAAGCATTATTACCCTACTCTCTTAAAACAAAAGGCTATAAAACAAAAGACACATACCATTTTAAGAATACGTATTTGTGTTTGCTGTAAACTAAAAAAGAATAGTAGAAACATTATAATTAAAAACAATTACGATATGAGACAGGAATTTGTTTATTTAACAGAACTTGGAAGAATGCCCAATGAATCGCTCTCAGACGATGAGTCTATTGACAAGTTAATTAATCTCTACGATGAGCTTCTTGAGAATATCACATTGCCTCTTTCGTACGAAGAAGCGTTGGTTTTAGTTCGTATATTCCCCGAATCAGCATTTTACGACCTTCAATGGACGCTTTTACGATTGGTAGAATCAATGGTTAAATATGACAACGAGGTTAATTATCTTCACTTAATTAAGCAATGTCCAAGCGAAGAATGGAGAAATGCTATGATGGATAGATATAAGAACTGGAAGAAAACAAACAGTAAAGAGAAATGAAAAACTAAAGAGAAGAGGAATATTTCTCAACCTTCAAACAAGTGAGAAAAATGTTTTAGAAAAAAGCAATTACATTTTATCAAAAAAATAATTATGAATTAAAAAAATATAATTATAAATTTTGATTTTATAATTATTTTTTTTGGCAAAAGCACTTTATACTTTCATTGTATCCAAATATTACATTGCTATTTTGTTTCCTACTTAAACAATGGAATATTTAGCAGTCGCAATATTTGTATGCAACTACTTAAAAATAGTTTATATTAGCATTATTGTCTAATTAGGTTTCTTCCTGCATCAATACGCAAGAATATAAATAAAAGCAGTGTGAATCCCCATAAAGAAGAGCCTCCATAACTAAAAAATGGTAGCGGAATACCAATAACAGGAGTCAAACCGAGCACCATTCCAACATTAATAAACACATGGAAAAGGAAGATTCCTGCCACACAATAACCATAAACTCGCCCAAATTTAAAAGGTTGTCGCTCTGCCACATACATTAATCGAAGAATTAAAGCCAAAAATAACAACAAAACTGCGGCAGAACCGAGGAAGCCTTCTTCTTCGCCTACGGTACAAAATATAAAATCGGTGTCTTGCTCTGGCACAAAATTCAGCTTAGTTTGTGTACCATTTAAGAACCCTTTTCCTTGCAATCCGCCCGAACCAATAGCAATTTCGCTTTGATGCACATTATAACCAGCTCCTGCAAGGTCTTCGTCTAATCCTAATAATACATTAATTCGCACACGTTGGTGTGGTTGCATTACATCGTTTAACACGTAGCTTGCAGAATAAAAGAACGCAATAGACCCAACAGCAAATAAAGCAATGAAAAAGTAATGACTAATGCGTGTACTCAGCGCGTTATAAACCAAATAACCAATTAAAGCAGCAGAAATTACAAGTTGTACCCAAACTATATCGAACGGTATAACAAATTCGGAGAATAAAAAACATAGCAAAGTAATACCAAAAGAGAATAACAACATTTTTTGTACCTTCGCCTTATCGTATAAATACGTCCAAACCATACCAGCACTAAATAGCTGAACAAGCAACAAAACACAGAATTTTCCTACAGATGTTGGCGTATCCCACAACATAACATCATCGTATTTCACACCTACAACGAAATAAACAATCATTGCAACGCCAGTAAAAAGAAACGAACCGGGCATTCCTTCTCTATAAAACATTAAGAAAAACGATAGATAAACAAGTGCCGAACCAGTTTCACGTTGCCCTACAATACACAACATTGGTAGGATAATTATACCTGCAGCTGCTGCCAAATGTTTCCAATTAGAGATGGTAAAACCGTATGCCGACATAAATTTTGCTATTGCTAAAGCGGTTGCAAATTTAGCAAATTCGGCAGGTTGTAACCGTAATGGACCTAAAACAATCCAAGAACGTGAGCCTTTTATGGAATGTGGATTAAAAATTGTAAGAAATAACAGTAGTAACAACAACGCATAAATAACATAAGCAAATGTATCGTAAATGCGGTCGTCCATCATTAACAAAACAAATCCAAGACAAATAGAAGTTCCTATCCAAACAATTTGCATACCAGAACGCGATGATAACGACAATATATCTGTATCGCCGTATGTATAACTAGCACCACAGACACTTATCCAACCAAAAGAAAGTAATGCTAAATAAATACCTATCGTCCACCAATCTAATGAACGAAGAACTCCTGATTGTTTGTTCGATTTATAATTACCTGCCACAATTCTTGTATCTTTATAGTTTTCTAAAACCGTTATTTTTTGTCATCGGTTCTACGATTTTCCTTATCTTTCTTCTTTACACTGTTCGTTTGATCTCTATCCTTATCCTTGTTCTTATCTTCTTTTTCTGTTTTTATTCTTATCTCCTCATCGTCCTTTATTATAGGGTCGTTCAACATTTGCTGCCTTTTCTCTTTCTCTTTAGCATCACGTTCTGCCTTTAACTGGTTTGCGCGTTGCTTTGCTTCAATGTTTTGACGTTCACGAACAAGACGCAAAGAATCTTTAATATGGGTTACACGTTTTATAGAATCTAATCGCAACGAATCAGAAAGAGTCATCTTCCGCTTAAAAGAATAACTTATATGTCTATTCTGTATTGATACTGCTTGAGCTTCATCATGGGGTGTTAATTTTCCATTTATATATTGTTCCATCATTAAAGAACCAATAGGAACACCATAAACAGCACCAAAACCACCGTTTTCTACATAAACAGCAATGGCAATTTTAGGCGATTCTACAGGAGCAAATCCCATAAAAACAGAGTGGTCTTTACCACGATTTTGCGCAGTTCCAGTTTTTCCTGCCAATGTATATCCAGGATGTACTGCATGAGCACAAGTTCCTCCATGTGCAGAAGAGACCATTCCAGCCACAACCTCATTAAAAGCTTGTGGTGTTCCCATTACTTTATGACGCTTTAAATATTTTTGTTTTAATTGTACTCCTTGAATTTTACGAACTACATGGGGTGCATAATAATAACCACGATTAGCTATAATAGCACCAAGATTGGCTATTTGTAAGGGAGTTAAATTAATTTCTCCTTGACCGATTGAAATTGAAATAACGGACAATGGATTCCATCTTCCAAAAGCATTATCATAAAACTCTGCATTTGGAATAAGACCACGTTTTTCTCCAGGCAAATCAATTCCTAACTTATAACCAAAGCCCATTGATACCATATAATCGTGCCATCTATCCATTGCGTCATCAAGTGTTTTATACTTCTTTCGGTTAGAAAGCATATAATATAATCCCCAACAAAAATAAGCATTACAAGAAGTACTTAACGCTGGAACTATTGATATAGGAGAAGCATGGGCATGACAACCTACATGAAGACCATGAAAAGAGAAGCCATGATGGCATGGAAAGCGAGTAGAATCGTTTACAATTCCTTCGCTGAAATAAGTAATTGCTTGACTTGTTTTAAAAGTAGAACCAGGAGGATATTGTCCCATTATAGCTCTATTAAGTAAAGGTTTAGAAGGATCGAGTGTCATTCGTTGTTGATTTTTTCCTCGCATTTTCCCTATCATTTCACGAGGATCGAAAGTAGGAGAAGAAACCATTGCTAATATTTGCCCCGTCTTTGGCTCGATAGCAACAACTGCTCCTAATTTTCCTTCCATTAAACGCTCGCCAAGAGCTTGTAAATCGGCATCAATTCCTAATTGTAAATCACTTCCAGGTCGTGGTTTTTGGTCGTATTGTCCATTTTTATATCTCCCTTTAATACGTCCATGAGCATCGCGAAGAAGTATTTGTACCCCTTTTTGTCCACGTAATTCTTTCTCGTATTCACGCTCAATACCCATTTTACCAATATAATCACCTGGCTGATAATAATCGTCATTTTCAATATCGCTTTGACTTACTTCGGCAACATCGCCTAAAATATGTCCAGCAATAGTTCCACTATATTCACGAATGCTTCGTTTTTGTATATAGAAACCAGGAAAACGATAAAGTTTCTCTTGGAAAGAACTAAACTCTTTATCGCTTAATTGACTCATAAAAAGTTGTTGGGTGAAACGAGAATAACCAGGATTCTTTGTTCTATCTTTTATATCATTCATACGCTGAACAAAGAATTCCTTCGTAATATTCAAAGCTCTACAAAATTCTAAGGTATCAAGATGACCTTTTTCCTCATTCATAACCACCATTATATCGTATGCAGGTTGATTATAGACGAGTAGTTTCCCTTTTCTATCTGTAATAATACCACGAGAAGGGAACTCTATCTTTTTTAAGAATGCATTTGAATCGGCACGTTTACGATAATCATCACTTGCTATTTGGAGTGCAAATAATCGCACCAAATAAACAGTGATGATAGCAATAGCAACTCCACTAAGAATAAAACGGCGTTTCTCTAAATCATAGTTAATCATGCTCTACTCCTTACATGTTCGATTACTAAAATAAAAAACAATGTTAGAATGGTACTCCCTATAACACACTGTAACCAAACTAAGAAATTAAAGAAACTAAACATATCTAAAGTAAAGAATACGAGACAATAGATGAATGTTAATATCAAACTATACCATACATATCGCCCAAAACCAAGTATGGTTATACCAGGTAGCAAGTCGTCTGCATTATCATGCGATACGAATGCACGCAATATATATGGTTGTAATGCTGCTATTAAAGTTAAGGAACTAGAAGAAACTCCAGGAGTATTGGAAAAGGTATCTATAAGTAATCCCATTATAAATCCCCACAGAATTATTATCCATTGAGGACAGTTCCTTCTAAACAACAGAACAAAGTATATATAAGGTAAGGGAGTTGCAAAACCAAACAAATGAATATAGTTTAGCACAAATACTTGTACAAGTACTAATATAAGAAACCAACCTAATGTTCTGAAAAAATCTATATTCATTTCTTAGTCGTATACTATATATTTTCTGGTCTATTTAATAACATTCTTTCCTTGTATTAAACACGCAATAGCTCACCGTGTTCAATTAGTCTCAGAATAATCAGTATCTAAATGTTTTATTGAATCGGTTGCAGCATTCATTACTTTTTTCTTTTCTCTCACAGCTGCATCGTCAATAACACATACATCACGCAAATTACCAAAATCAGTTGATAATTGAACAGCTAAACGGAACGAAAGTCCATCTTCTGAATTATAAACGTGTTTTATCTTACCAACTAAAATTCCTGCAGGGAAAATTGCAGAATACCCACTCGTAATTATTCTATCGCCTAATTTAAATTTTGCATGACGTGGAATATCGTCTAAATAAGCAATATCTTTAGCACCGCCAGTCCATCTTAAATAACCAAAATAATTTCTGCCTTCTATAGAACAACTAATGTTCGATTTTGAATTTAAGATTGGTAATACTATAGAATAATGTGTTCCAACTAAATACACCACACCAACAACACCATTTCCACAAGCTACGCCCATATCTTTTCGAACTCCATCCCACGAACCTTTATCTATTGTTATAAAGTTTTCGTCTTTATCAAGAGAATTGGAAACAACCTTTGCGGCTACTAACTTAAAATTAGAAAGAAATCTATATTGTCCTTTTTGTGCAAACTTCGGATCACGAGTCTTCTCATAAAGCTTATCAGAAAGTTCTTTTATTTGATGTTCTAAAAGTATATTTCTTTCTGTTAATTCTTTATTAGCTTTACCCATCGAAAGATACGATGTTATTGAAGAACTCAGTTCATAGACCTTCCCTGCCATAATATTAGCAGACGTAAACCATACGCTTCCTTGATAATTATTGAAGCGAAATAAAAGTACCAAACTGGTTATTTCCAACAAAACAAAAAGAAACCAATGCTTATATTTAGCAAGAAATTCAGTGAGGTTATTCATTCTTTTATTTTATCAACAAATGAAACTAACCATTGAAGAGATTTTTTCTAATACATCTCTTCAATAGCAGTTTTATCTATCTCAATTATCGCATTAAAAAAGAGAAACGGTCTACATTATTCAATGCAATACCAGCTCCTTTAGCTACGCTGTGTAATGGATCTTCAGCTACATGGAATGGAATATTTATTTTATCAGCCAAACGCTTATCTATTCCACGTAACAAAGCTCCTCCACCACTTAAATAAATACCATTTTTTACTATATCGGCATATAATTCTGGTGGTGTATTTTCCATAGCTGAAAGAACAGCATTCTCTATTTTTGCCACCGTTTTATCTAAACAGTGTGCTATTTCCTGATAACAAACAGGAACTTCCATTGGTAATGCTGTTATTCTGTTTGGTCCATGTACAATATAATCTTCTGGAGCTTCATCACCTAAATCTGTTAATGCTGAACCAACATGCACTTTAATTCGTTCTGCCATACGTTCGCTAACACGAACATTGTGCTGGCGACTCATATATTCCTGAATATCGGCTGTTAAATCATCGCCTGCAACACGAATAGAATTATTACAAACAATACCGCCTAATGAGATTACAGCAATTTCTGTACTTCCACCACCTATATCTACTATCATATTTCCTTCTGGTGCTTCTACATCAAGCCCCATTCCAAGAGCAGCTGCCATTGGTTCAAATACAAGATATACATCACGACCACCAGCGTGTTCCGCAGAATCGCGAACCGCACGCAATTCAACTTCAGTAGATCCTGAAGGAACTCCGATAACCATACGCAAAGATGGCGAAAATAAATGATTACCACTATGCACCATTTTAATAAGTCCCCTCATCATTTGCTCACATGCTGTAAAATTAGCAATAACACCATCGCGAAGTGGACGAATTGTGTGAATATTAGGGTGTTCTTTTTCGTACATCATTTTAGCATCATTACCGACGGCAATCATTTTATCTGTACGACGATCAAGTGCAACTACAGAAGGTTCATCAACAACTATCTTATCATCACTGATAATTATAGTATTTGCAGTTCCCAGGTCCATTGCTATTTCCTGGATAAATGAAAAAAATCCCATTCTAAAATATTTGATATATGTGTGATAATTGGGCAAGCCCTATTATCGTTTATTATTCTATAACTATATAAACTCTATTTGTAAGAACTAACGGAATTGCAAAAGGATATATCTATCACTTTGCAAACCAATTATGTATTGCTTTATCGTATTGATTACTTATACCAAAAGCACGTTCTGCAAACATTCTTCTATCTTCAAGACCAGTTTTAGCGCCTTGTTTATTTAATAGTTGCAACAAAACTGGATACTCTGCTTTGCTCGGAACTATAACAACATCGTTAAAATTCTTAGCACCTGCTCGAATTAAAGAAATTCCACCAATATCTATCTTTTCTATAATATCAGCCTCATTAGCACCACTTGCGACTGTTTGTTCAAATGGATACAAATCAACAATTACTAAATCAATCTCAGGAATTTCATATTTAACCATTTCTTTCTTATCACTCTCCAAATCGCGACGTGCTAAGATTCCTCCAAAAACTTTGGGATGCAATGTTTTTACACGTCCACCTAAAATAGATGGATAAGTTGTTAAATCTTCTACTTTCTGACACTCGTAGCCTAAAGATTCTATAAATTGTTGTGTACCACCTGTACTAAGAAACTTCACTCCTTCTTCGTTCAGCTTCTTTAAAATATCTTCCAAACCATCTTTGTGGAATACGGAGATTAATGCAGTCTTAATTTCTTTTGTACCAACCATAGTTGTCTACTATTTCTATTCGTTTTGCAAAGATACAAAATAGAATAGGAAGTAAATAATAATTTTAGAAAAAAAAACCTTAATTCAACTAGATTATTAGCTAACATCAATTTTATAGATAGAGAATGCAATCTTTATAATCTGCGAATTATATTTATATATAAACTTTATAATATAATTCGCAACATTAAGTAAAACTCTATATTTGACATCTATTATATTATAAATCATTAAATATCAAGAGAATAAAACCAAAATATCCAAATTCCGAATATATATATCGGCTATTTTCTAATGAAGTAGTTGATAAAAGTCCGTATATCTTTATAAGAGAAAGCCATACATAAATACAATTTTACCATAAATATAGAACCATTAGAAAGACAAATCATTAAATAGTTGCAAAAAGAACTCTTACTTCGCATTGCGAAGTATCATTTCTTACCTTTTTAGACGAATACTGTTATTTCATTACTAAAAAAAACTACAAAATAGTATTATTCTTTAGATTATCACCTTTTAAAAATAAAAAAGAAAATGTATAATAGAAAAATAATACTTTCTTTTTATATTTTGAGTATCTTTGCATTATGAACTTTAGTAATATTATTTTAAATTGGTATGCAATAAATGGACGGGAACTTCCATGGCGACAAACAACAGATCCATACGCTATTTGGCTAAGCGAAGTTATTATGCAGCAGACAAAAATAGCACAAGGTACTGCTTATTGGGAACGATTTATTAAACGATGGCCTAACGTTCAAAGCTTAGCAAATGCTACAGAAGATGAGGTTTTACGAGAATGGCAAGGATTAGGATACTATTCGCGAGCACGAAATTTACATAAAGCCGCACAACAAATAGTAGACTTGGGATATTTCCCTCAAACGTATAATGAATTAATTCAATTAAAAGGAATTGGCGAATATATTGCTGCTGCAGTATATTCTATAGCATTCGCGGGACCTGTTGCTGTTGTAGATGGTAATGTTTACCGTGTACTCGCTCGTTTTTTTGGTATTGAAATACCGATTGATTCTACTCAAGGAAAAAAGATTTTTAAAGCAATTGCACAAGATAATTTACCAAAAAATGCTCCTGCAGCTTACAATCAAGGAATAATGGACTTTGGAGCAATGCAATGTACTCCAACTTTACCTAATTGTAAAGTATGTCCGTTGATAGAAAACTGTTTTGCAGCAAACAATAATAAGGTATCAAGTCTTCCTGTAAAAATAAAGAAAACAAAACAACGTGAACGACATTTCTCCTATATTTATATTAGATGTAAAGGAAAAACGGCTATCCGTCGTCGTGGTAAAGGTGATATTTGGCAAGGTTTATGGGAATTTCCTGTAAAAGAATCGTTGGAAAACGATATTAAAAATGCAATATTAATAAAAAGTAATGTAAAACATATACTTACACATCAAATAATCTATGCTGATTTCTATTTGTTAGAAACAAACAATTTTCCAATGCTACCTACCGATTATATATGGATAAAAGAAAACGAGATAGAACGTTATGCCCTACCCCGTCTTATAGAATTATTCATTAATTATCTTCGAGAAAAATGATAGAATATTATATATCTTTTTTTCCAAACTTAGGATCTATTTTCAGCAATGATGCCACAATAAATGGAAATATACATGCCACCATAACTAGAACAAAGAAAAGGCTATAACCTACAGCCTCTGCCAAAGCTCCTGCAAATAATCCGGGAAGCATCATAGATAGTGCCATAAATCCTGTACAAAGTGCATAATGGCTTGTTTTATGTTCTCCCTGACTAAAATATAACATAAAAAGCATATAAGCACTAAAGCCAAAACCATAACCAAAGTTTTCTACAAAGATTGCTACACCAACAGCAAAGAGAGTAGAAGGCATTGCATAACCAAGGTATACGTAAGCTATATTGGGTAAAGTAATAGCAAAAGTCATTGGCCAAAGCCACTTTTTTAACCCTCCCTTACTTGCAACTAGTCCACCTAATATTCCTCCAAGAAGTAGTCCAACTACTCCAACTACTCCATTTACTACTCCAAATGCTTCTAAAGAGAGTGCTAATCCTCCTTTTTCAGATGTTGCTCTAAGAAATAATGGTCCAACTGTATTTAGTAATGCTTCAGGCAAACGAAATAAAAGCATAAAAGCTATTGCTACAAAGACTTCTTTTTTTCGAAAGAAACTTACAAACGTATCTAAAAACTCTTTGAAGAGTGTTGATACAGACAATTGTGTATGTTCTACATCTGTAATAGGTTTTGGCAATATACATTTATGATAAAGGCTTAAACCTATAAACAAAGCAGATAATCCATAGAACACTAACGACCACGAGAGTTGCACTTTCATATATTCTTGCAACAATCCAGCAAGAGCAACCAATCCTCCTTTACCAACAACCATTGAAATACGATAAAACGTTGAACGAATACCAACAAAGAATGCTTGTTCGTGAGATTCAAGACCTAACATATAAAAACCATCTGCACCAACATCGTGTGTTGCGCTAGAAATTGCTAATAGCCAGAAAAAACAAATAGTGCCTTGCAACCAAAAAGATGTATTAATTGTAAAGGCTACTCCTGCAAAAGCTGCACCAAGTAGCATTTGCATCGACAATACCCACCACCGTTTTGTTTTAATAAGATCGAGAAATGGACTCCACAATGGTTTTATTACCCAAGGAAGATAAAACCACGAGGTATAAAAAGTAGCTTCAGCATCGGACAATCCCATTTCTTGATAGAAAACTAACGATACCAAAACAACTGCTGCATTAGGTAATCCCTCTGCAAAATAAAGCGTAGATACCCAAGCCCAAGGTGATACTCTCTTTTTAATATTAGGTTGTTGCATTTTTAATTTGCTTTTATAACAATGTACAACTTTGCACACTATTTGCAAAGGTAAAGAAAAAAGCTAACATAAAAACAGAAACTCTGCCATTTTATAAGAATGTTATTTTAACTTTGCACCCGTAAAGGATTTTAAAGTTATGGAAGAACAATTTTCGAGAACAGAACTACTGTTGGGTAATAATGCAATGGAAACTCTAAAAAACAGTAGTGTTTTAGTTTTTGGTGTTGGTGGCGTTGGAGGATATGTTGTAGAAGTTTTAGCTCGTAGTGGTGTTGGTACAATTGGAATTGTAGACGATGACCATGTTGGGTTATCAAATATAAATCGTCAGATTATTGCAACACATTCTTCACTTGGTAGAGCAAAAGTAGATGTTGCAGAAGAACGTATTTTAGATATAAACCCAATGTGCACAGTTAGAAAGTTTCAAACTTTCTACCTCCCAGAAGTTGCTGATAAATTCAACTTTAAAAATTATAACTATGTGATTGATTGTATAGACACAGTTGTAGCAAAGATTGATATTATAACTCGCTGCTACAACTTAAAAATACCAATAATTAGTAGTATGGGAGCTGCATTCAAATTAGATGCAACAAGATTTGAAGTAACCGATCTTTTTAAGACAATAAACGACCCATTAGCAAAAATTTTAAGAAAAAAACTTCGTAAATCAAATGTTCGCAACATAAAAGTGGTTTACAGTCCCGAAGAACCATTAACTTCTTTATACCCAGAAAGAGATAAAGATTATTCTAATAATACAAATACAGAAACCATAGCACATAAAAAACGCTCTACACCTGCATCGAATGCGTGGGTTCCTGCTACAGCTGGATTAATTATTGGTGGAGAAGTTATACAGGATTTGTGTAAGACTGCAAAAACAATGCGGCAAATTTATATTGAGAAATAGATATTTAAACTGATTTCAAGAATGAGGCATAAAGAATACTAACGCAATGTGAAAATGTTAAATATTACATAAAAAACGCATAAATTTCAAGTTTCAACAAGATTTAAAAGCTCAAAATTTTGTTTATAATCTAAAAATATTTAACTTTGCCCTACTTTAAATCATACATAAACAGTTTTATGCCTAACAGTGTTACAGAGAAAAAAAATAGAACAGTATTCTATCATCTCATTGCTATTTTAATTGTAAGTATTTGGGGTGCAACACTTGTAAATACCAAAGTTGTTATACAAGGTGGTATGCGTCCTGACGAAGTTTTTTTAGCACGCTACATTATTGCTTACCTTGCAATGTGGACTCTATCGTATAAAAGATTGTGGTCTAACAATATCAAGGACGAATTGCTTATGCTGTTATGTGGACTTTTAGGAGGTTCGCTCTATTTTATACCTGAGAATTTCGCAGTTCAGGTGGGTAGTGTCAATGATATTAGCTTTATAATTTGTACATCGCCATTGTTTACAATGTTTTTGGCAATACTCTTCTGTAAAGAGAAGCTAACAAAACCGCTTGCAATAGGGTCGCTCATTGCAATAATAGGTGTCTCGTTTATCATATTTGGCGGAAATAACGAAAGTGCGAATGTAACCAATCGTGTATTAGGCGATGCTTTAGCACTACTTTCAACAGCATGTTTCGGTGCTTATTGTTTACTACTTCGCCCACTAGGTTTAAAATATGGCGCAGCATTTATTACACGAAAAATGTTTTTCTATGGTGCACTAACAAGTTTACCATTGTTTATTTATTCTCCATGGCAATACCCTATACAAAACTTCCTTACCGATATGCCTGTTACTTGTAATCTTCTTTTTCTTGGTTTAATTGCATCGTTCTTCGGATTTGGTGCATGGAGCTATGTAACAGAAAAAGTTGGCGCTGTTAAAATAGCCAACTACAATTATTTTAGTCCTATTTGCACTGTTATTATCAGTGCTATCTTCTTAGGAGAGAAAATGACGATAGAAGCTGGTATTGGTAGTGTATTAATTCTAATTGGTGTGTTCTTTGCCAATAAAAGATAAGAAGAAAAAATAAATGGTCTCTATACATTTTGTATAGGAACCATTTGTTTTATTCATGAAAAAGAACAAACAACTTATATAAAAAAGTTGCTATTCTATTTAGAGTTTGCCGTTACAATAATTCATTTCTTCCAACTCTACCCAGCCAGCATCTTTTATTTCGCGTAGGAAAAGGCGGGCACACATCTCCGCATCATCGCCCGCACGATGGTGCATACCGTAAGGTATATCAAATTGATTACAGAGATAATCAAGCTTATTGCATTCAAAATCGTAAATATGTCTGGCAGCTCGAAGCGAACAATAATAGGAAACATCGGGTGTGGGTAAGCCATAATATTTCAAAGAATGACGAATACAACTTATATCGAATGCTGCATTATGAGCCACTAACACAGGACAATCGTACAGATATTTGGTTATTTCTGTCCAAACGTCAGGAAATATTGGCGAATTAATAGTATCTTTTGGTTGAATTCCATGCACTTGAATATTCCAAAAACTATAACTGTTCCCTTCCGGGCGAACTAACCACGATTTTGTTTCTACGACTTTTCCATTTTTTACTACACAAATACCAGCTTCGCAAATAGATGCTCGTTTAGAGGTAGCTGTTTCAAAATCGATAGCAATAAAGTTTATATTCTTCATCGAAATATTCTGATAAATAGTTTTATTTAACTACTATAAAGTTAGACTCAAAAATGTATTTGCACTAATTTAATAGTACAATACAAATATACAAATTTAATAATAGATGTGGTATGGGAATCTAATAAATTTCATTCAAACACATAATAACCTAACATCAATTATGTTGGTGTCAGACTACAAAGCGATAAATATAAAAGAAGTATCTATACTTTTGAAGCGATGTGTCTTCTATAAATGTTCAAGTTACTCTTTTTAAGCACTTCGTCGATATGACTTAATCGTTGTTTTTGCGTTATCTCAGAAACTTCTTGCGAATTATCTTCTCGCATAACAATACTTCCATATCCTGTAACTGGTAAATATTCATTCCATTCCACAGGTACATTGTGGTAATGTCCATCGCCACCAAACTTACTAATATAAGTTATACGAGATTCAGAACGATAACCATAAGCGGACACATTAAGTAATGTACTCCCATCGTTTTGCGGTGCTTCTTCTGTTTTCAATATACAGTTTGTAACGCATTGTGGATGTTGAAAATGCTTTTGTCCCCAAAAATTAGCCAAAGCTTCGTGCTCCCAAAACGAACTTTTTTGTGGCATGTCAAGCCCATAAATAGCTGATTGAGGACGTATTTGCTGATACATTGGTACACAAAGCAAAGGAGCAAACACAAAATATATTGCACGGAAATAGTTTGAATTGATACGTTGGAAATCTTCTTGCGCTTTATTGTAATCGAAACTATGATACTGGCTTGGATTTAAATCGAGATTTAAGCCTTGTATATGATTCGCAAAAATGATATTAATCATCTTGCTTTTATCGAAATCGAAATCGTCTCCAAAGCCATCTTTATCGTCTTGCAACAACCTCATCATACTTTCTTGAGCCAACGGTGTGAAAAGTAAGGCATATTGTTGATTGTTGTTTCGGTTACTAGTATTAAATGCAACTTCAAACTCTTCATTCGTCAACATTGCAAAATCGCCATTTTCTAAATTACGAGCTTTCCGACGCAAAGTAAATCTATTCCACTTGTAACGCAAGGAACTTTCTTTACCAGCCAATCCACTTGGTTTACGATAGAATTTTAAATCAGGTGCTGCAGTGTTTCCATATATCAATCGTGTCTTTTCAAAATATTCTGGATATGGGGCTGTTACTGTTGCATGGAGAGTCTCTGAGCGTTGCACTCTTCGTCTGTTTCCTTTATCATCGGTTTCGGTTTCCGTCCAATAAATTGTCTTATAACCATGGTATGTTTTGGTTCCCATCTCCATTTTTCGTGTACGACAGATTACAAATGGATTACCATTGATAAGTCCTGAGTGAGAATAAACGACAGAACGCTCCTCATTAAAAGAATCGTCCCAACCATAAGTTTTCCGTAAATCAGCCAAACGTTGAGTGGTAAAATAACGATCAAATTCTAATCGAGGTACTGTCTTCGTCATCATTCTAGTAAGTATATCCCAATCATAAAGTTGGTTTAGTGGAGCCATTTGGTTCCAAGCTTCATCTTTTAAACAAGTAATAATATTAGAAATATTATCACGTTCACTCTTTAATGATTTTAATTTAGGGTGTACTTTTGAAATAAGAAAGAACAAAGATAATGCAGAACCCACACCTACGGCAAGCATTTGTTCTATTCCCCACTCTGTTTTGTTTCCATAAATGGATAAGGCACCAACAATAACACCTATCCATAATAGGACACAAAGAACCGTCCACCAAGTTATTTTGGATTTTATTTTAGCTAGAAAAGCTTCATTATCATATACTTTTTGACAGGTTTGACGATTCGCTTCGATATCAATATTAGCCTCACGAGCTAATTCTGCAAAGGTATCTTCGCAAACTTTCTTGAACTTTTCTCGATAGACGTTGCTGTATTCCTCTAATGGATCGTAAATATCTTCTACCATTCTATTTTATTAGAAGAGTTTTCCGTAAACTTAAAAGAATTTTGCACGTGCAGCTTGACGTACTTCAGAAGATGTTGTAAATGGAATACGTGTGGTATAACCTTGTTGAGCGGCTACAATCATCTTAGTAGGCCAAGAGAATATATCTGTATTCCATTGGGTTACTCTACTATTATATACTGTTCTAGCTGCTGTTATTTCGCGTTGTAAATAATTATTTTGTTGCATAGCATCAGCAATAGCACTATGTGCTTTAAGTTCTGGATAAGCTTCTACTTGTGGAAAAAGTCTGCCTAAAGCCGAACCTACTTGTGCATTAACTTCATTACGGTTAGATTCGTTTACAGAACCTCCACGAAGTGCTGCAACAGCTTTCATAACATCTTTATCTAAATCGATAGCACGGTCAACAAGTCCGACTACATTTGTAAGAATATCAACACGTTGTTCGAGATAGTTATCAATGTTTGACGCTTCTGCCTGAATGCGCTGTTCCAATTGTTGAAAATAGTTACGTGCAGATATTTTCATAAAAATAAAAATAACGCCTGGAAGAATTCCTACAATACAACCTACAACCGCAACAAATAACGGATTTGGTATTGTACTTCCCATAAGGGCTACATATAATAGTACTAAAATGGGGATTACAACCCATAAAGCTATTTGAAAAATAGTGGAGCCTGCACCTATAGACACTGGTAATTGTTTATCAATTACATGTATATCACGTCCTGATTCATTAACTGGTCCTGTTACTTCGTCTAAAGAATTTGCCATCGTAGTTTCAATTTTGATTATTAATTATCAACGTATTTAATGCTTCAAAGTTACATATTTTTCAGAATACGGACAAACATTATTTATGTTTTAAGTTTCTTATACGTTAGTTCTACCGTAATGTGAATATATAAACAAAGGTGTAACCTCATATTTTATAATTGGAAGTACAAAGAAACATATACATAAGATTCTATAAACCAATAAAAAGAAAGGATATGAAAATACGGAAATAAAAAACAAGAAGAAACTCTCATATTTCTTCAGCAGTTAGGGGAGTGTTTTATAACTTGATGTTCCATAAAAATTTAAAAATGAAAATCTTGTTTATTGTACTTCAATTTGGAAAATACAACAAAAACTATTTTCTTCAAACACCAAAATACGAGTTCTACAGAAAAATATAATAATTCTGCAATTGGTGATTGAGTCTACGGAATTCATAATTACCGAAGCTAATAAAACCTTCGCTGCTATTTGTGGTATTGGAAAGAATTTCAGAAATTTGTAATTGCGTAAGTTCCATTTTACTATTATATGTTTTACAGAATACAAAGATAAGAAAAATATAGACTTACACACTTTTTGAAGACAATATCTGCCACAATGAAAATTCTAATTACATTTCACTAAGTTTTTAATTATAAAATAAAAAATTATAATTAAAAAAAAATATTTTGTAATTAAAAGCTGTCTGGTAGTTGTTATTAAGCTCCTAAGCACATATATGTAGTGTAATACTGAGTATAACTTTTTTCTCCTTCTTGCATTCCTATTCTATAGTTCCTTTGTTGTAGCCAAGTATAGATATTTCAACATAAATTTTATTCTATTTAGCAAAGGCTCTCTTTATTCAAAACAACTATGGTTGGCTGTAATTCCCAAAAGAATATGATTTATTATTTCCAAAAAAATATTTAATTACTAATTTTATGTTCATTATTAGCTATTCCAGATATTATTTATAATTTTGCATTTGCTGGCTAACTCTATGGTAAAATAAAAAGCCATTAAATATGTTTATAATAAATCAACATGAAACAAATGCGAATCAGATTATTTATTTCAAATCACAATCTGATTCACAAAGATATTGGGATTTTTTTATTGAAAATAAGAATGTTATACCGTATCAGTATGTAAATCCTCTTCTCGTTGCAGGAAAAGGTTATACATATAATCAAATTTTAAAACTTGATTTTTTGAATTGTATTATACCTATACCCATTTTCTCTTGTAAGTTCGTTAAGAAATATAATGAATTATTAAAGGAGGAATTACAGTTCTTCCCATGTAAGATAAAAATAAAGGATAAAACTGTTGATTTTTTCTTAGGTCGCATTATTAAAAGTGATGATATTCTAGATTTACAACGTTCAGGAAGTCGTACATTGACTGATGGTTCTTCCTTGCCAGATACTCCATTTTTCTATCAAACAAGATGTGATAATTTCTATATTTTACGAGATTGTTCATTTAAATCACATTATATTGTTTCTAAGTATTTTGCCAATTTATGTAAGGAATTTAATATAGAAGTAAAGTCAGTGTAAAAGTATAGTTCTGCCTAAATGCACAGAATGGTGGACGCTACACTATTATTAACGACTATATGAGAGTTCCCTATGGAAATATATGAGAGTTATGGTACAGTTATATGGCAGACTGACAAGGATATATGGTAACCTTCACAACTGTAAGGCTATCCGTGTCTTTTTATCTCCCTTCCGCCAATTAGAACAGTATGAAGACGATGAGATTAGATTCTACAATAACCGTTTCCGAAATTATAATCTGAGTTCAAGCAAATTATATTAACCAAGACCTGAATAAGATTAGCAAGAAATAAGCTTACGTTGTATGGGTATCTATTTACCAAGACTGAAAATATTGCAGATGATTAAAATATACCCCATAAGACAACTGTTACTGATTTGAAAAGGAGAATCAACAATATCATAGCGTAATGAACATTTGATAGGCTGAAAACCTCAATAAACAAAAAAGGGGCAGTATCAGATAAATGATACACCCCCTGTCTAAAAAAAACAAATTAAATATCTAAATTAGAGCCCTAAAGCTTTCTTTGCATTTTCATTGTTTGGATTTACTGATAATACTTTGTTAAAGTACTGTTTAGCCATTTCTGCATTACCAAGCTTTGAATAATAATAGCCTAAACCATAATAAACTTGCTCTAAATATGCCTTTGAATCGGCATCAAGATTAGGCTTTGCTTCTTCAAAAGCAGCAATCTTTTTATAAATATCTGCCACTTTATCAGCATCGTTCTTCATTTGAGCAGCGTTAGCTTGGTTAGACCAAATCCAATCTGAGATAGAAGGAAACTTAACTGCCATCTGATCATAGATAGCTATTGCCTTATCCAGATAATCAGCCTTAAGAGTTTTATCTGTCTCTGTTGAAGCTTTATCTACCCATGTTGAAGCAAGCTTAGCCCAATCGTTAGAATTTGCATTCGGATTTTTAGCAAGATAATCCATTTGAACCTGTAAAGCCTTATCACCATTTCCTTGTGCAGCATAAATTTCTGCTATAGTCTTCATTGGCTCGAAATTCTTTTTATCCATATCGAGTGCCTTGTTAAGGTTCTCCAATGCTTTATCATATTCTTTATTTCCTGCTAAGGCTTTTCCGTAAACAGCATAATCGTTTGCTACCTTCTTACCATTTCCAGCAAACATTTGGTTTGCAAAGTTTAAAGCTTTTGCATAGTCGCCTTTTTCAACTGCAGACATCATTCCTACACGTGCGATATATTCGCTATTTGGGAAGCGTTTTAAACCATCTTCAACCACCTCTAAAACTTTATCGTGTTTACGAAGAATAAAAGCTGTATAACCGTACTTATAGAAATTGTCTTCCGTCAGGTTTGCTCTATTAGCTTTATCGAACCAAGAGAGAGCTTCTGCATATTTACCATCACCAAGCATAATTTCTGCAGCCGTTGCTTCCACAGGATAATTGGGTTCAACTTGACGAAGCTCTTCAAGTTTTTGAACAGATACTTGTGGATTTACATGACGATATACTTTTGCATAACGCTCGTAAGCAGCAACATTATGTGGATCAAGACTAATTGCTGTTGCATAATTCTGAGCAGCAGCACCAGCATTACCAACACTATCTTGTAATGCTACAATATCTCCAAGAAGAAGATATCCTAAAGTACCATTCATTTTCTTATTAGAAACGATAGAATTAGCAATCTTCATTGCCTCTGCAAAGTTACGTTGAGCTAAATAAACATTTCCTAATGCGGTAAGTGCCTGTTCATCTTTCTTATAAGTTTTTAAGTAGTCCTTTATAAGATCTTTACCAGCATTTACATCGTTAGGAGCAGCTTCTATAGCACTTATAATAGGATTAAGCGCAGCTTTATAACTATCATTCTGAGCTATGGCAGGAGTCGATAAACTTAGTATCAAAGCTCCAACTAATAAATATTTCTTTGTCTTCATAATCTTCTTTCTATTATTAATCAACATCTATATAGATTTCACTATTAAGCTAAAAAATAACGTAACATTATTCTTTTACTTTAACCTCTCGAATTGTTATTTCGGCACGATAAGGAAGTAAACCAGTTCGTAGAACTATTTTTTGTCCGATTGGTCCTGCAATAAAATTAGCAAATGCCCAAGGTAAAGCCTGATGAGGATCGGCTACTATTGCATATATAGTTCTAACAAAAGGATATCGCCCATCTAGGAAATAAGCCTGATATGGTTGCCAACTATTATAATCTTCTGCTTTACTAGTTTTAGATATCGCCATTACACGAATATCATTTCTAAATGTGGTGTTTGTAGAATCGCTTCGATCGTTCAACCAATTAGAGCCTATTACACCTATAGCGTTTGGAGTCTTCTTTACGTAGTCAATAACAGCTTTACTGTTTTTAGCAGCTACAATATTTTGACTCTTTATGTTTTTTCCTCCCAAGATAGAATCAACAACAAAATGAAGAGTTGCTGATGCTTTATTATCGAATACAACTTCGATATTTCCTTTTTTTGAATGTGGATAAATCTGATTCCACTTTGTTACATCGCCTCTAAGAAGACGCTTAACATCGGTAACTGTAATACAAGAATCTAAGTTACTTTTGTTTATTATAAAGGCAATACCATCGTATCCTACAGGGAAAACTGAAGGTATTGGACCTTTTCCTCTCAAAATTGCATCTTCACCTTTTTGCAAACCATGAGAAGTAAAAAACAAATTAACTTTGAGATCTAATAACATCTTCATACCCGTATTATCATCTGTATAAATTGGTAAAAGATGCGTCTGAGGATAACGATATTGATATACTTGCAATTCCTCGTCAAGAAATTGGCTAAAACTTTCGTCAGAGGCGAATTTAATCGTCCCTGACGTCGGTGTATCTGTTCTACCATCTATAGCTTTCTTTCTTCCACAAGAAGAAAGAAAAGCTGTAGATAATATCAATCCTACGAAAACGTAGAATATGGTTCTTTTCATAAACTTAAATTAATATTAGTTCAGTTTGAAAGTAATTGGAAGTTGGAACCAAACGTTTGCTGGCTGTCCATTATTCATACCAGGATTCCATTTAGGCATACTGTTTACTACGCGAAGAGCTTCACGATCAAGTGCAGGATCTACACCGCGTACAACTTCTGCTCTACTAACAGAACCATCACGACCAACAACGAACTTCACAACAACTTTTCCCTGAATATTATTATCAGCAGCAGATGCAGGATACTGCAAGTGAGAAGTAAGCCAAGCCTGGACATTACCTTTGAAAGTTGGTTGTTGTTCTGCAAAAGTAAAGATTTTCTTTTCGATATCTTCCTTTGGAGCTTCAACTTTTGGAGCTTCAGCTACAGGTTTTTCAATCTTAGGAATAATCTGTTCTGGCGTTGCCACTGTACTTCTGTCAGCTACAATATTACGATCTTCAACACCTTCTTTGGTTTCAGTACCAATAGCCTTGGTTTCTCTGTTCATTTTAACCATTGGAGGCATTTCTTCTTTTACTTCCTTATCATCTTTGATGACAGGTGCTGTAAACTTAACAGTAGCACGTGTTTCTGGAACAACTTTTTCAGGTTCAACCTTTTTAGGTTCTTCCTTCTTTTGCTGTTTCTTTCGTTCAGCTTGTTCTTTCTTTGCTTGCTCCAAAGCAGCTAATTCCATCTTTGCAGCGTATGCTTCTTGAGCGGCAAGTTCATCTTTGTGTTTCTTTATCTGGTAAGCCAGATATCCACCGCCAATGAATGCAGCAACAAGCAAAATAACCAATGCCTTGATGTTACGCTGTGAAACAGACTTACGAAGTTGATAAGCTCCATACGCCTTATTCTTATCAGCAAACACCATATCGACCCACTTAGGATCGTATAGATCTATTTTTGACATGTTCTTTTCCTTTAATTGTTATATATCATTAAAATTTAAACCCCTTAGTTGAAAGCAAATCTTTTTCCTGTGGGGTGAGCTTATCAATGACATAAGTTGCAATATATGAAATCTGCATTTCATCGAGAATATCAACTAGATTCTTATAAGAAGCTTTATCAGTAGGTTTAATGATAACTGTTAAGGTTGGAACCTTCTTACCGTTTACATTACCTAACTTAATATTGGTAAGTTCAGCTTGATAAATACTATCAGGATAAGCCTTTTCGTTAGCAGCTTTCTTCTTCTGCAATTCCTGTACGGCAAGACGCATATCGTTATAAGGTATGCTTGCACCATTGTCTACTTCCTTGTGTTGAAGAACGTAACGAATGCTACTTTTACCAGTTCCCCAATCTGCTTTTTTCAGCCAATTGGGATTATCAAGTTGTGGTTTACCTTCGCCATAAAGAATCTTATCTCCATCTCCAATAAATATAGTTATAGAGTGTGATTCCTTTGCTTCATTCTTTTTCGCATCTGGCTGTTGCTTATCATTACTTGGCATAGTCAGCTCCATAGTTGAAGGCTTACTAAGTGAAGTACAAAGCATGAAGAATGTGATAAGCAACATCAACATATCGACCATAGGTGTAAAGTCTACACGAACAGTCATCTTTTTTTGCTTGCTTTCTTTTTTATTCGACATTATTAGTTCTCCTTAGAAGCTGCTTGTGCAGCCTTTTTAGCGTCCAACTGTGTAATCATATAGTAATGACTTTCATCCATATCTTGGAGTTCACTCATTACTTTTTTAACTGTACCATAAGGGGTATTCGCATCAGACTTTAATGCAATTCGAACTTTAGGATTTACTTGGCGAGCCGCATTAATCCATTGTTGAAATTCAGTCATTTCATGCCCTTGAATACTATCGAGAGGGATTCCCATTTTAGGGAGTTCTTCGCTACGAGTTTTTGCAGACATACTTAAGTAAGATGAAAGTTTATCCATAGGAGCCCCAAATGTAGATTCTGCCAAGAATGTTTTTTTCTGTTCTGGCTTCAAATCTGGTGCTACCATTTCTAAGATTTGTCCTAATTCTTTAGTATTGTCGTAGCTCATAAATACTTGTCCTTCGCCTGTTGGTAGACCTGCAGCGTTCTTTTCAGGACTAATAAGTACTGTAAGAATACCGTTTTCTGGCACCTTCATCTCAGATACAGATCCTGGTGTATTTACTTTCACAGGCTCATTCTTTACGAATGTAGAGGTGAGCATAAAGAAAGTAAGCAACAAGGTCATAACATCTGACATTGGTGTCATGTCAATCCAGACGTCTTCTTTCTTAATTTTTACTTTACCCATAGTGATAATGTATTTAGAGGGTTAGCAAAAAATTAAGCTTCTTCTGTATGGTTTACTTCGTATGTCTGAGCAATTGAGTAACCAACCTCATCGAGTGCGTAAGTTAATTTATCTACCTTGTTTGAGAAGTAGTTATAAGAAACTACTGCACACCAAGAAGTAGCAATACCGAATGCAGTATTAATCAACGCCTCAGAAATACCAGCAGAAAGTGCAGCAGAGTCAGCACCACCACCTGCAGACAAAGCAGAGAACGACTTAATCATACCAGTTACAGTACCAAGAAGACCGGTAAGAGTACCAAGAGTTACAAGTGTAGCAATGATAGGAAGGTTCATTGTAAGAGTTGGCATCTCAAGTTGAGTTGCTTCCTCGTGAGCTTGTTGAATCTTTGCGACTTTTTGAGCTTTCTTCATATTTGCATTTGCACCACTTTCCATTGCTTTATAAGCATTAATAGATGCCATAACAACGTTTGCAACAGAACCTCTTTGCTTATCACAAAGTTGAGTAGCTTTGTTCATATCGTTATCTTTCAAAGCTGCTTTGATACTTGCCACAAATTTAGGAAGAGCACCTTTGCCGAAAGCTGTTTTCAAAGCTAACCAACGCTCAATAGACATTGCAAGTACTGTAAGTAATAAAGTGTGGATAACAGGAACCACAACACCACCTTTATATATAGTACCCCATACATCAGATGGATGTTCTCTCGTAAGTGGATCTTGGAAGTGCATATCGTTAGCAAACCAAAGATAGAACAATGCGAATGCTACGAAACCGCAGAATGCGATAATCCAAAATGCGCCTCTAACTCCTGTGAAGCCCTCTGATTTCTTTTGTGGGGCTGCTTTTTGTTGTGTAGTTGCCATAAATGATAAAATTTTAATTTTTTAGTTATAAATGAATTGAATTATTAATATCTATTTGATTTTAAACCGTTTGTAAATTTAGCCGCCAAGTAAATGTCAGCTTTTCTCGCACAACTTTGGCAAAGATAGCAATTAATAGAGAACTATGCTCAAAATTGACATCTTTTAACTGTTATTTTTTGCTTGTTTTTATTCGCTTTTTACATCATAGTGATAGCTTATACAGCTGTTATACTTTGCTTCGTTCATCGCCGTTACAGGTAATGTATTAATTTAAGAAACAATATAAATCCTTCGCTGATATTATGAAATAGATTTTCAAAAATAATCTATCGTAAACAATATGATATAGTTTTATTGAAAAGGTGCGATAAGCAAGTTTTTATAAATGTAAGTCGTGTCCCATTCGTTCTTTTTTCGTTTTCAAATAGCGATAATCATATTGTGTAGGACGTATTTCTATTGGAATATTTTCTTGAATCTCTAAACCAAAAGCTTCGAGTCCTACTCGTTTAGTTGGATTATTAGTCATCAATTTCATTTTGTGTACTCCAAGATGACGTAGCATTTGGGCACCGCACCCATAATCGCGTTCGTCAGGCTTAAAACCTAAATGCAAGTTTGCATCTACAGTATCAAGTCCCTGCTCTTGCAATTTATATGCTGCAATCTTATTCATTAGTCCTATGCCTCTTCCCTCTTGTTGCATATAAATAAGCACACCTTTTCCTTCTTTTTCTATCATTTCCATTGCTTTGTGCAACTGTTCACCACAATCGCAACGTTCACTTCCTAGAATATCACCAGTTGCACAAGATGAGTGAACTCGCACCAATACTGGTTCATCTTCGTTCCATTCGCCTTTTATTAATGCCATATTTTCTACACCGGTAGATGTTTGACGAAAAGGAATTAAGCGGAAATGTCCATATATGGTTGGCATATCAACTTCTTCTCCTACTTCTATACTTGTTTCGCGTTGTAAACGGTAGGCAATAATATCTTTGATACTTATTATCTTCAGATTCCATTCTTTTGCTTTCTCGATGAGTTGAGGCATACGTGCCATCGTGCCATCGTCGTTCATGATTTCCATTAATACACCTGCTGGGAAGCAACCTGCCATCTTACATAAATCAATAGCGGCTTCTGTATGCCCAGAGCGACGTAGCACACCATTATCTTGCGCATACAATGGATTTATATGTCCGGGGCGTCCAAATGTTTGTGGTGTTGCTTTAGGGTCAGCCAATGCTTTTATAGTTTCAGCTCGATCGTGAGCAGACACTCCCGTAGTACACCCCTCTAATTTATCAACGGTTATTGTGAATGGCGTTCCTAATACCGATGTATTATCGGAAACCTGATGTGGTAAATCTAATTCTTTTGCTCGCGAGAGCGTTATTGGTACACAAAGAACGCCACGTGCATTTTTCAACATAAAGTTCACCTTTTCTGGTGTTATCATTTCAGCAGCCATAATAAGGTCGCCTTCGTTTTCTCGATCTTCATCATCGACGACTATAACGAATTTCCCTTCTTTAAAATCCTTTATAGCTTCTTCTATGCTACTGAGTTCGAAGTTCTCCATAATCGATTGTATTTTAAGTTTAAGGTCATATCATATATAATATAATGTGGCCTCCGGTTTTATTTATATTTATTTATTGTTACTGTTTTGTTGCTATTTTCTCTGTTTCTGCAATAATGTTTTCGTTCGTTTGCTTTATTGTTTTCAAGTCGCGATATAAGCGTAATCGAAATCCCCACATTCTGCAATATAAGAATAATCCGACAGGGATTATTATAGCAGATGCTATATTTAAGTATTTGTATTCAAAAGGACGAGTATGCGCCTTTGTTATTAATATTGGATACTGATTAAGCTCTGAGAGTATTATTCTATTACGTGTATTGCTCAAATCTTCTATAACCGTCTCGAGCTTTTTACTTAGCTGTTCTATATCATGATCTGGCTGATACTTAAAGAATGTCTTAATAAAATTAGGTGGCGACTTTAAATTACTTCTTTCAACATACGCCTCTATTTCATTATTCATTTTCCTAAGCATGTCGGCATCATCAATATATCTTGGTGCACTAATAATTACTTCTTTACTACTTATATTTCTTTTCATTCTTAATCCTAAGATTCGTATAAAGAAGTTACGATACAGATCGATATTAAAAACAGCTGAATCGTTATTTGCTTTATAAGTAATAAAAATAGCAGTTGGAATAAGTATTGCTGGTGAGAGGCCTCGACCAAACCAAATAGCCCAATCTCCTTGTCGTGCCATTCTGTATCCTGTATTATTCAAGATGTAATAAATAATAAAGACAAGTACACTTATTATTATTGGAACGCCCAAACCACCCTTTCGAATAATTGCGCCTAAAGGTGCTCCAATAAAAAAGAAGATAAGGCAGGTTAATGCCAATAAGTATTTATTTATTTCAGCAATATCATGCATTCGAATGAGTTTATCACCATCGCTCGTTATCATACTTTTAAAATCGAGATCAGAGATGGTTTGTTGTGTATTCATCAATGTACGTTCTATAATTTGGCTACGCTCTTCAGGACGCAATTTAGTGTATATTGAATCTAAATTATAGTTCTTAGTTGAAGCCAGCATTATAGCTTTGTTCATATCCTTTTTTTTCAACTTCAATATTGGATAAATTGATTGTTGCGCATCTCGATAATAGACATTACCGACACTATCGTATACATGAATAAGCGAATCTTTGTCGTGATGTATTTTGGCTATACTTTTAGTACGAGCATCGTCTGCAATACCTGCCATACTGGTCAGGTTAAAATCCTCGTTGAAGTCTATTATAAGTTTTTTATGAACGAAAGACTCACGGCGATATGGGACACTTGCACTACTACTCAATTCTTGCGAGCGCATATTTTCAAACCATTCTCCGTTCCACAAGTTCAATATAAGATGTTTTTTCTCTGCTGTTGATTGCAACATTCCTGAATCGGCAAGTATAATGGCTTGATCTTCGTACGAATCGGTCATACGATAAATCATTATATTATATAAATGTCCAGTTTTCAAATCGCGTTTTTCCACATAGAGATTGGTATCTGGAATACCATTATAAAAGATTCCTTCTGGTATTTCTAATTCTGGACTCTTCTGTTTCATCGAAATTAACAGCTGGTCGAAGTGTTTCTTGGCATCAGGTCCAATACTATTTTGAAAATAGAACGATATCAACGCTATGAACAATGTAAATGCTATGACTCCTCTGAAAGATTTTATTAGCGATATACCAGCAGCTTTTATTGCCGTCAATTCTGAACTTTCACCAAGATTTCCAAAAGTTATAAGCGATGATAATAGCACTGCAAGTGGTAAAGCTTCTGGTACCATCATTAAACTCATATACCAAAAGAACTCTCCAAGCACATCTAATGTAAGTCCTTTACCTATTAACTCATCAACATATTGCCACAAAAACTGCATCATCAGCACAAAAAGGCTGACGACAAACGTCCCTATGAAGAGCATTCCAAACTGCTTTATTATAAAGATGTCTAACTTTCTAATATGGAACATTCTATTTGTGTAATATCTTTAGCACACTATCTTCTTGCAAAAGTACATAAAATAATTAGAGTAATCGTTTATTTTTCGAATTTTTATATCAAAAGAGCTGTCTTAATACACTAAGAATTATATAATCAGATTATATTTTTTAAATAGTATCAATAATTTCTCAAATAAATTTTGTTGGTCCATTTTTTTTATATACCTTTGCAACCGCTTTCAAAAAGCAACCTATTTATTGATTAGTGATGGCGGGATAGCTCAGTTGGTTAGAGCGTCGGATTCATAATCCGGAGGTCCGGGGATCGTAGCCCCGTCCCGCTACAAAAGGAAGTATCGCTACTTCCTTTTTTTTATTTCTAAACTTCTCTATGCATCTGAAACGACGCTATATAACAATAACAAAAAAGTGTTATTGCGTGTATATAAAAGAGTTTAGCTGAAAAAGGGCGTAGGAATTATAAGTAGAACTTACTTTTTATTCACAAACTAAATAGAATATCTCAGGTGTTTAGAGAGAGGCGTCATATATAGCTATTTTTGTTCCGAATATCTATCACATTCGTCTTAGATATCTATCAGTTTCATTTCAGATATCTATCACGTTTGTCTTAGATATCTATCAGTTTCATTTCAGATATCTATCACGTTTGTCTTAGATATCTATCAGTTTCGAATTAGATATCATAAGAAACAACCGCCTTTATGCTTTTATGTTATTGTTGCTGAAAGATAATTATTTACCTGAAGATTTATAAATGAATTTTAGTCCTACCAACTACAATTTTATAAACCCTCTGGCAATTCTTTCTTAGGTGTTATACCCAATGTTTTCATATTATCAAGCCGACGAAGAATATTTCCTTTTCCTTCACTCAGTTGAGAATGAGCCTTCTCATAATCTATTTGAAGCCGCTGAATATTTGTTCCAAGCTTCACAAATGTTTCTCCAAATGATACAAATTTATCATAAAGGTCGTTTGATATACGCAATATTTCCTCCACATTTTTATTAACACGGTAGTTTTGCCACATAGTATGAGTGAGCTGTAAAGCCATTAAAAGGTTACTCGGACTCAGCAAAATTATATGTTTTCGATATGCATATTGCAAAATAGAAGTATCTGCTTTTATTGCCGCTGCGTACCCACTTTCGTATGGAACAAACATCAATACATAGCCAATGCAATTGGGTACTATCTTTTCGTAGTTCTTAGCCGATAGCTCATCAATATGTTTCTTTATTGACTTGATATGTTCCTTTAGGAATCTTTCTTGTTCTGCAGCATTTTTTGCACTTACAGCAGACTGGTATGCGGTTAGCGAGACCTTTGCATCTATAACAGCATGTTCGCCTCCAGGCAAATCAATAACAGCATCTGGGCGCAAGTTGTTTCCTTTAGAATCTTGATAGTTTCGTTGTAAAAAGAATTGTTCGCCTTTTGTTAATCCACAATTTTCTAAAGTTGTTTCCAATATCATTTCACCCCAATCGCCTTGTAATTTAGAGTCGCCTTTTAATGCTTGTGTGAGTAATGCTGCATCGTTTCCTATACGTTCGGTCTGCTCCCGTAATTCTTTTATTGCACGCTCATTATTTTCACGAATATTATTCACCGTTGAGGTCTGCACCTCTTGCAGCAATTTTATTGTTGTTTCAAAGGTTGTTTTAATTTCAGCTTTGTTTGTTGCATCTTCTTTTGTAGCCGTTATTACATTTTGGTTGAATATATCTATACGGTCGTGAAGCGGTTTTAGAAGTGCATCTAGTCGTTCTTTATCTATCGTGTTCAGATGTTCTCTACTTTCCGAAAGCATTTGCGCTGTCATTGTGCGTATTTCTTCTTGCATTAAATTCTTAGTAGTTTCTATCTGCTTCTGCATTTCATCGAGCAATTTCTTACTGTGTTCTCGCTCTGCATTCACGTTATCGATGGCATTTTTTTCTATTGTTTCTATTTTACTTTTTGCTACAGCAAGTTCAGCAGAGAGACTCTGGGCGGTAGTAGCCACCTGACTCCGCCCCCATAAGTAAGCGAGAACTGCACCTATAAGCAAGCCTATAAAAAAATAAATAAATGCCATTCGTTCCTATCTAATCTTGAAAGTAAACTCGTTTAACTCTATTGCTCACCACAGTCAGCACCTCGTATGGAATAGTATCCAACACATTACTCAACACTGTAACTGGTAAATTATCGCCAAATATTTCAACATTGTCGCCTTCTTTACAATCTATTCCTGTTACATCAATCATAGCTACATCCATACAAATATTGCCTACATAGTAAGCACGTTTACCATTTACAAGACAATAACAGTTGCGATTGCCTAATTTACGGTTCAACCCATCGGCATATCCTATAGGAATAGCAGCTATTACACTATCTTTTTCTATCTTACCACGACGAGAATACCCCACAGTATCGCCTGCTGGAACTTTCCGAAGTTGCAATATAGTTGTTTTTAATGTAGACACATTATTTATAATAGCATTGGTTCGTGGATTAATACCATAAAGTCCTAATCCTAATCGACACATATCCATTTGGTGCTCTGGGAAGTGTTCTATGCCAGCAGAGTTGTCCATGTGTCGTATAATATGATGGTTGAAAGCTGTTTGCAATTTCTTGCTTCCCTCTTCGAATAGTGCGAACTGTTTATCTGAGAAAGAGTCGAAGTCGTTATTGTCCGATCCCACGAAATGAGAAAATACCGAACGAGGTATTAAAGCATGTTGATGGTGCAGTCGGTTCACGAGTCTATCAATATCTGTACGAGGGTCGAAACCTAAACGATGCATACCCGTATCAAGTTTAATATGCACTGGATATCCTGTAATACCCTCTTTTTCGGCAGCTTTAATTAGTGCTTCCAACAAACGGAAGCTATAAACCTCTGGTTCAAGCTTATTATCGAAAAGAGTTTTAAACGAGCTCATCTCAGGGTTCATTATCATTATGTTACTTGTAATGCCGTTTCTGCGCAATGTAGTTCCTTCGTCAGCCACAGCCACAGCAAGATAATCTACACGATGTTCTTGTAAAGTCTTTGCTATCTCTACAGCTCCAGCTCCATAAGCATCGGCTTTTATCATACAAACAAGTTTTGTTTCGGGCTTTAAGAAGGAGCGATACCAGTTTAGATTACTTATTACAGCATTCAAATTCACCTCTAACACTGTCTCGTGTACTTTCTTTACTAACAGTTCGGTGAGTTTATCAAAGTCGAAAGCTCGTGCTCCTTTCAACAAAATAACTTCATTATGTAAAGTCTTAAACACATTGCTTTCTATGAAATCTGCTGTATTTTCAAAAAAGAACTTATCTTTTAAACTATCAAAAGCCTGTTTTTGTCTATTAAGTGCTTTGCCTACACCTATAAACTTCTTTATACCACGCTCTTTTACCATTGCTGCAACTTCTGCATAAAGCTGCTCTTCGGTTTCACCACTTTGGTAAATATCGCTCAATATAAGTGTTCGTTCACGATGTTTTTGGTCTGGACGACGATTCATAAAGTCGAGTGCGATATTGAGTGAGTTTATATCAGAGTTGTAAGAGTCGTTAATTAGCGTACAACCATGCTGTCCTTCCTTTACTTCAAGGCGCATTGCAACTGGTTCAAGCTTCGCCATACGTTGCGACAACACCTCTGGCTGTATGCCAAAATATAACGCAACTACCGCACAAGTAATACAATTGCTTATACTAGCATCATCTATAAATGGCAAAATAAAGTTTCCGTGTATGCTATGCTTCCATATATAATGTATGGTAGATGTGGTATTGCTCTTTTCTATACGTTCTACATAAAAAGCTGCAGTAGTATCGTGTTCCGACCATGCTAGCAGTTCTCCATCGTAACAAGTTTCTGCAACACAGTTTGCTGCTATCTTATCATCGAGTCGATAAATTAAAGCTTGTGTACCTTTAAATAACAACAGCTTCTCGTTACACTTCTCTTTTAACGATGAAAAATTCTCCTGATGAGCTGTACCTATACTTGTAAGTACTCCCACAGTAGGCATAATTATATCGTGTAAAGCCTGCATTTCACCAACTTTGCTAATGCCTGCTTCTATTAAACCTATCTGCGAATTTTCGTTCAATAGCCAAAGCGATAACGGAACGCCTATCTGCGAATTATAACTCTTTGGCGAACGTGTTACATTCATATCGTAAGAGAACAGTTGCGACAACCACTCTTTTACCATTGTTTTACCATTCGACCCCGTAATACCTACAATAGGAATGTTAAAAGCCTTACGATGAAAAGTTGCTAGTTGCTGAAATGCAGCAAGTGTATTGCCCACTTTCAGGAAGTTTGCATGCTTATAAAGGTCAGAAAAGTTATTGGGAACATTCTCAACTACAAAATTTCGCACGCCACGCCGATAGAGTTCGGGAATGTAATGATGACCATCGTTGCGATCGGTGTGTAGTGCGAAGAACAATGTTTCTTCGGGAAAACATAGCGAACGGCTATCTGTTAACAAAAAACTTATGCTTGCAGCAGTATCTCCATACCGTTCTGCGCTTACTACTTGTGTTATTTTTTCTATTGAATAACTCATTATCGAAATATTAACAGAAAGCTTCCTGACTGCCATAAAATATACAATGTCGGTTGCTTTCTATAAGTTACAGAGTGCAAAGATACAGCAAAAACAAAGTTGCTGTATAGCTTTTGCTTTCTTTTTTACCTTTTTTTCCTTATCGTTTCTGCTTTACTGCACATTCGGGGCATACTCCTTTCAGCATAAAGTTTACACTGGAAAGTCTGTAACCGGTGGGCAGACTGACTTTGGGAATATCTACTTCGTGCAGACAAGTGGTGCGTTGACACTGCTCGCAATAAAAGTGAGCGTGCATATCGCTGTCAGTTTCATCGTCGTTGCTCATACAAAGTTCGTAGCGAACAATATCGTTGCCATCTTCCATCTGGTGTACAACGTGGTGATTACTAAACAATGTAAGTGTGCGGAATATACTCGATTTATCTATTGTTTGTAGTTTTGTTCCTAATTCCTTCATCGAAACAGGTCCATTATGTTTCGAAATAGCCTCTGCTATCAATATTCTGTTGGCAGTAGACTTAACATTGTGTCTGGCAAGATGTGCTAAAATTTGTTCGGTGTTCATTGGTCTTCTATTATTAATCCATTGTATTTTTGCGCCAATAGCTTTGCATGCGCTCTCATTTTTACCATAAAATTCTTATATTCGCTACTTTCTGGATTGAAAGGACGATGTGCAAATGCCTCTTTTACTGGTTTCCATTCGTGCAGAAACTCTTTAGCTGAAGGCGAAAAATACATATCAACAAGACGTTCCCATATATATTCCACAGCCTGCTCGTTGGGGTGTAGCATATCGGCTTTATAGAAACGATAGTCGCGAAGTTCATCGTTCACTATCTCGTAAGCTGGAAAATAGGCTACATTTTCATCAACATGCTCGCCTATTACATCGTGTACCGATAGAAGCAATGCAGCTTTAGAGAGCTGACTCGCGTGGTAACCATACTTTGCATATCGTATTGGACTGACTGTGAATATTATTTTAACATCGTGGTTGCGTTCTTGTAGCAGTTCTATTGCACGGTTTAGATAGTCTTTACAGGCTACTATGCTGAGTTCCTGCTCATTGAAAAGCCGTTGCGGACGTTTGTTACAGTTGTCTACAATCTCGCCCGTAGCTTTCTCAATATACACATGGTTTGTGCCTAAAGTGATAAAGACGGTATCAAAAGTCTCGGTTCTTCGTTCTATCGTATGCAGTATCGAAGCAGGGTTATACATTACGCCAAACGGATTTACAATGGTACGAAATTTCCAATCTATAAATTTCGCACCAATATTGCTTGCAAAACATGAGCCAACAAATAGCACACGCTCACAGGGCAATAGCTCGAAGCGTGGTCTCGGTACATTTACTATCGTTCTGAACTCCATATTTACAAAGGTAGTGCTTTTTGTTCAAAAGAACAAAAGCTTCATAAATGTTTTTCGTAAACTGCTATAGAAAAAATAAGCCGGATTAAAAAAGATAAGACTTGCAATAACTCAGACATAGTTTATAAACTTCTATGGTTTTCTGTTTTTATGTGCTTTAAGATAAAGTAGTATAGCTTTCATTTTGTAAAGATAATTTAAACACAAAACAACAAACCCATTTTTAGGTTGCAAAAACCATTGTTTTGCGTTCCAAAAGGGTGGTTTTTATTGTGTAAAACAGCCTATTTTAAAAGACAACTAATCAAAGAGAATGAAGAAAAGTAGAAATTGGTGTAAACTAACTGATAATGAGCAGGAAACAGAGTCATTTGCATAAAACTTCACAGTTCGTAAAGAGTAGGAATATGCAGATTTAGGCAGAAGTTCAGTTACCAAAGTGTTACCTGATTTTGAGATAGGTAACGATGGAGTAATGTTCGGTAACTGAATTATTCTCGCTCGTATGGTTGTTGTTTTGGTCGGCAGTTTTCTGCGTATGGAAAAAGAAAAGATGAAAGTGTTGCTCTACCTTAAAAAGAGCGCTATAGACAAATCAGGTAAAGCCCCGATTATGGGGCGGATAACACTTGGAAGGAGTATTGCGCAGTTCAGTTGTAAACTTTCCTGCAACCCCGACTTGTGGAATTCACGTGAGAGCAGGATGGACGGCAAGAGCTGTGAGGCGGTGGAGATTAACGGCAAGTTGGAGAACCTGTTACTTTCCATTCAATCTACCTATCAGTCGCTAATTGCCAAAGGACAGCCATTTGATGTAACCGATGTAAAGGAACAGTTTCAAGGCTGTGTACAGGCAAGATGTATGCTCATCGAAAGGTTGGATATGCTCATCAAGGAGAAAGAAAGCCATATCGGTATAGACATCAAGGAAGAGTCTATGTCCGCCTATCATTCCACTCGGAAACGATTACAGGAGTTCATTCAGAAGAAATACCATGTTTCGGATTTGGCTTTCTCACTGTTGACAGAAAACTTCATCTACGAATTGCAGACGTTCTGTCTCGGTGAACTCGGTCATCAGCAAAGCACATTTTTCAGAGTTGCAGCAGATTTGAAGACCGTCTGTAGGCTGGCTTATCGTGAGGGACTGGCTGATACGCTTCTGTTTGATAAAGTACATATAGAACGAGGAGACAAGAAAGCACCTAAAGCTCTTGACAAAGAAGCATTGGACAAACTCAAAGCACTCCGCTTTGATGAGTTGGAAAAGGAAATGGAAGCCGTTCGTGATGCGTTTCTCTTCGCCTGTTATATCGGTGCAGCCTATTGTGATTTGATGGAGCTAAGTAAGAAGCATCTTGTCCGTGATGATGCAGGTAGTTTGTGGTTGAAGTTCAACAGACAAAAGACGGGTGTGCTTTGTCGTATCAAACTGTTGCCGGGAGCAGTTCGATTAATTGAGAAAATGCACAGCGATGAAAGGGAAACACTGCTCCCCCATATCAAATATCCCACTTATCAGTCCTGTCTTAAAGCCTTACGATTACGGTCCGGTATTTCTTTTCCCTTTACTTTGCATACTGCAAGGCATACCTTTGCCACGCTTATCACCTTGGAACAGGGCATTCCTATTGAAACGGTGAGCAAGATGCTCGGACATAGCAACGTAAGTATGACCGAGCGTTATGCAAAGGTTACATCACAGAAACTCTTTGAAGAATTTGACAGCTTCCTTTCTTTCACCGAAGATTTACGTTTAACCATATAAAAGACGAGCATTATGAGAAGTACATTCAAGATACTGTTCTATATTAACAGACAGAAGACAAAAGCAGACGGCAACACCACCATTCTCTGCCGTATCACCATAGACGGAAAGAACACAGCCATTACCACAGACGAAGAGTGCCAGCCCTCCGAGTGGAACACCAAACAGGGTTTGACAACCAATAGGAAGACCAACCAAAGAATCAATGAGTTCAGAAAATTGGTAGAGAAAACCTATCGGGATATTCTTGTTAGGGACGGAGTAGTAAGTGCCGAACTTATCAAGAACCGCCTGCAAGGTATAGCTGATAATCCAACAACGCTACTTGGCATGAGCAGGGCGGAACTGTAATCCGTCAGGGAGAGTGTGGGCAGGTTAAGTGCAGAAAGCACCTATTATAATCTGTCCCATTCAGACAAGAACCTCCGCGAGTTTGTGGAAGATAAAGGATTGCAGGACATGCCCATTTCCACCATTACGGAGGACTTGTTTGAGGAATACCGTTTCTTCCTGAAAAAGCGTGGGCTGAAAGCATCGACTGTCAATACTAATCTCTGTTGGTTGAGCCGACTAATGTTCCGTGCAGTCAGCAAGAGGATTATCCGCTGCAATCCTTTTGAGCATGCCAAGTATGAGAAGGAAGAAAATAAGATACGCTTCTTGCAAAAGGACGATGTAATGAAACTCATGGCAATGACGATGAACGACAGAGAATCGGAATTGGCACGGCTGATGTTCGTCTTCTCCTGCTTTACAGGGTTGGCAATTGCCGATATGGAAAATTTAGAATACAGGCATATCCAAACGGCAGCAGACGGACAGAGGTATATCCACAAGGAGCGTCAGAATACCAAGGTTGAGTTTATTGTTCCGTTACATCCCATAGCGGAAGCCATCATCAACTATTGTAGGAAAGAGCAGGCAGGAAACGAAGAACAGCAGATGGTGAAAGAAAAAGGCGACAGCCTTGTCTTTCAACCTCATTGCAGCCGTAGCGTGATGGGCAAGAACCTGAGCATCGTGGGTAAGGCTTGCGGTATCCGTCAAAGACTTTCGTACCACATGGCAAGACATACGTTTGGCACGATGTGTCTAAGCGCAGGTATTCCTATTGAGAGCATAGCCAAGATGATGGGGCATGCCTCCATATCAAGCACGCAGATTTATGCGCAGGTAACGGACAACAAGATTTCAAAGGATATGGACAGACTGATAAGAAAATATCAAAAGGAGAAAGCAATATAAACATCAATCACCATCAAACAAAAAGAGACCGCAGCTATTTTGAATGGAGCGACAATATGCAAATCATTCGCAAAGGCAAAGGTGATATAGCCATGACAGAGAGTGAACTCGTAGATTTCTTTAATGTAATATGGAAGAAGCTCAATTATCAATTGCAACTACTCCTCAAAATATTTTCCCTACATCCCGAGGAAAGGAATATAGGGGAGGTGGAAGTGTTCGTAAATGGACAGTTAAAAGGTTATGCCTTGCTTTATCCGCTTACTATCATTATCGCTTTGTCTTATCAATTGGACAGCATGGAAGCCCATTTGTTCAGAAAACACCTCTGTCGAGAGCTACAACGCCCTTTACCTGTAGTGGAGCAGATATACCTACACTGCAGTGACAGTATCAATTGATATACTTTTCTCTTTCACCGATATTATCCTACTACATTACTACAAAAAGGGATAATACAGTGAAAGAGAAAGGGTTGGTATTGTAGTCAGAAAGTAGGAATGGTTATTACTACCGTCTAACTACACACAACTATGTTTTTGAGGCCTTCAAGTATACCGAAAGCCTTATAAGTAGTTATTCTCCAAGTAGTCTATCAACAGTAGAGATACGCATCTGTTTTATTGCATAACATTCCTTTTACCCGTATTTCCTGACCCTCTGATTTCTTCGTGATAAAGATAATTCACTATCGAGGGATGTCCTTTGGGACTTCGTTCGTAAGGCAATTCATTATCCACATACTTACATTGAGCCTCCTGTGCCATTTTCGCGGCCTCTTGCTCCAATTGCTTCCAATATGTTCGGTCTTTATGCAAATAGATTTCTTCATAAAGTGGGAACAAATGGGGATAGTGTGATTTGATATAACCCATAATGTTGGCCTTAAAACCACCCCGCAGATTGAGGTTCTCAAGCCAAAAGAGGTCGCAAATATCTTTCACTTCATGAAAAATAGCTTTGAAATTGGTGATGCCAGGGAAGATGGGCGACACAAAACAAATGGTTCGGATGCCCGCCTCGTAGACCTTTCGCATGGCTGCGATGCGCCGCTCTATGCTCACGGCCTTGTCCATGTCGGCACGAAATGTCTCATCAAGCGTGTTGACTGACCACGATACGGTGACTTTCTTCATTTGCCGGAGCAGGTCAAGGTCGCGCAACACGAGGTCGCTCTTTGTACAAATGAGTATTTCTGCATCGCTGTCTTTGAGCTCTTCAAGCAGTTTACGTGTCCTGCGGAACGTTGCTTCTTCGGGATTATACCCATCGGTCACTGATCCAATAACCACGCGTTGTCCGGCATATTTCTTCGGATTCTTGATTGCAGGCCAATGCTTCACGTCTAAGAAAGTGCCCCATTCTTCTTTATGTCCTGTGAAGCGCTTCATGAATGAGGCGTAACAATACTTGCAAGCATGGGTGCACCCCACGTATGGATTCACCGAATAGCCACCAACAGGGAGGTTGGACTTGGTCATGATGCCACGCACCTCTTTCGTTCCAATGAGTGTTTTTGCCATATATCTTCCTTTATTCTTTATAAATCCTCTACCGTTTCACCGTCTTCAGGAATAAAGACGCGGTCTAAAATTCCTGCCACTTCCGCACGCTTTCTCACCATTTCACGCGTTACGCTATTATGGTTCACGCCTTCGAGATGCGTCACAAATAACTTTGCATCAGGTGCAGCTGCAGCAACTTTTACCACATCTTCATCGTTCATAATAACGCGTCCACCCAAAAGAAAGCCATTGCCACCAGCATTAAGGGTGATAACCTCGGGGCGAAAACGCTTCAAATTGCGCTTCACACCAGCATACCAGATAGTATCTCCGGCGTGATAGAGCGTCTTTTCTTGTGGATGAGTGAATACATAACCCGCTGTATGTCCGGCAGGATACTTCATGATGAAATTACCATGCTGGCTTTCGGCCTTTTGTATGCTCACTTCCCCAACCCTTGTATTGTCACCGACAACTTCCACATGATTAAATCCATGCGACATTACCACCTGCCGATCGTTTTCGTCTTGCACAAAAAATCGCATATCTTTAGGTATAATTTCATAAGCCGCCTCATCGATATGGTCATCGTGCAAATGGGTAAGCAACACCGTATCTACACCTTTTAACACCTCTTCTACGGGAAAAGGTAGTTCATGAAGTGGGTTGCGCAGGTGTTGATTTCTACTAAAGGGGAAAGGAGGCATGCAGCCTTTCTTTCCCAACATGGGGTCGATCAGAATTTTCTTTCCCCCATATTCAACGATTATCGTTGCGTTTCTTACTTGCTGAATATTCATTGTTTATTAAAATTAAAGTTTAACATTGGCTTCCAACATAATACCATCCTTCAGAGGTTCATCATCATCAGAGAACGAATTTGCCTTATATTGTACGCAAAGCACGAGCATTTCGCTGCTGCCTGTGTTCTTGAAAGCACGTTTGCCATTGGGCGCAATTCTCACGATGCTTCCTTCTGAAACGGGAAATCGTTTGCCGTCTACATCGAAAATTCCGTCACCTTTAAGAATGAAATAAAGCTCTTCATGGGTTTTATGGGCATGGCGTGTGCCATAATCCTGCCCAGCTGCAAGACTTTGGAAAGACAATTCTGCGCCTGTTGCTTGTAGTGCATGTCCGGCAAACATCTTTCCTGGGATAGAGAAATTGCCCATAGCCAACTCATATTCCTTAATTTCATTCAACTTACCTACGTTCACCGTGGTGAAGTTCTCACCTTTTTCTACATTTTTAATTTCTTTCATAATGCTATTTGTTTTGATTACGAGTGCAAAGGTAGTGCATAAAACAAAGACACATTCTACCATTAATAATATATGCTCTACCATTTTGATAAGCCATTAATTATTCGTACATTTGTTGCATGAAATTAGAGAATCACCCCCAAGAACTTACACAAGTTCCTTTCAGCAAAACGGAATGTGGTGTAGACTTCAACATCAATACCGATACGCACGAGCGTTTGCGGGGCGTATTGATGGAGTATCCGTCTTTCAAAACTAACTTCTTCGAGTTGTTTTTCTTCAGGAAAGCATCTGGGTGGCTGCGTTATGGCTTTCAACATATCGCGTTGAAAGACAATATGGTGCTGATACTTTCGCCGCACATCCATCAGGAATGGCACATTGATGAAAGCCAAATGGATTATCGTTTCCTTATTTTCCGTGATGATTTTCTTTCAACCTATCTTGCCGATCCTTTCTTTACTTATCGTTTGCTTTATTGCTACCAAACAGATTTCCCACCCTATCTGTCGGCTACAGCTATGGAACAACAAGAATACGAGCGTTTGCTTGTGCGGATAAAAGAAGAACTCAACCATCCTCTTGCCGACAGCTATCACATCATCGTATCCTTGCTTCATTATCTGCTCATGACCCTTAATCGTAGGTATTCTGCTCAATACCATCTGCCTTTTGATGCCCCCAAGAACCACCATGCCTTTGAGTTCAAACAACTCTTAGAGAAGCATATTCGCCAATACCAACAAGTGGCCGACTATGCAGCCATGCTGAACATCAGCCGCATCACATTGAATGCTTCTGTACAGGCACAATATGGGCAAACGGCCGTACATCTGCTGAAACAACGTCTGCTTGCAGAAATCAAGAATGAAATACTATTCACTGACAAAACTACCAGTGAATTGGCATACGAATTCAATTTCTCGGAGCCGGGACATTTAATGCGTTTCTTCAAAAAACAAACAGGACAGACGGTTACGGAGTTTAAAGAAGAATATAAAGGACAACAGTTTACCGCAGAATAGAAAAATGATTAAACGAAGAACTTACCAATAAACGAACGGCACTTGAAACAGATATATCTCTGCTCAAGTGCCGTTATCCATCCAGCAATATACGCTTATTGCCTTTATCCTGTTCGCCAACTCTTGTAATTCTCCTCCAGTATCTTCTCCAAGTCCGAAGCCTTGTAGAGTATCTTTCCTGCAAACTGCGTGTAGGGAATAATCTTCCTGTCTCGGTAGTCCTGCAAGGTACGGGGACTGATATACAACCGCTCGCACACTTCCTTTCCCGTAAGGAAAAGCTCTCCGGCAAAGAGTGGCTTGTGCGTATCCGCCACTTCTACTATTCGTTTACCTACACCTCTCAACGCTGAGACGACCAACTGCATCTCGTCCGACTCCATGTTCAAGTCTCTTGCTGTTTCCATCATATCTGTCTGTTTTTAGGTTTTTCGATTTCGTAAGAAGCAATGTTTCCACATCTTCACGCTTGTAATAGCACTTGTGCCCGATTTGCGTAAACGGCAGCACACCCGTATCACGATAATGCTGCAAGGTGCGCTTGCTGATGTTCAGCAGCCGGCACACATCACCGTTGTGCAGCCAGTCCGTATGCTTGCTTTTCTCTCCGAATGCCTTGTGGCAACTCTCGGCAAGACTGAGTATCTCGTTCCTCAGCCTCGCCCAATTTGAATCCGTAATGATAAAATATCCCATAGTTTTATTGTTATTTTGTTTGTAATTACTTATTGTTTTGCGTCTTACCGCACGTTTCTGCCTACAAAAGTAGGATGTGTTTTCCATACCTCAAAGCAGCAGGGAGAAAGGCTTGACCATCGCAAAGGAGGTCAAGGCAGAAAGGAAACACCAAAAGGAAAAAGCCAGCCCTACAAGAGAGCAAACAAAGAAAGAGGTGCAACAAATCTGTTATACCTTACTCGACAAATACATGGGCAGTGGCATATCTGGACATTCCATGTTCCTCTATGAGTTGAACAAGAACGGCATCACGATAGAGCGCATGAAGAACAAGCAAGATATGGTCTATGGCTTGAAGTTCTCATACGGAGAACATACATTCAAGGCATCCGAAATCGGCAGGGAGTTCGGCTACCGTTCCCTGCAGAAGAACTTTGAGGCAACCAATAGGGAAGAACCAAGGAAATCACACCAAACAGTACAAGAGCCGACAGAAAACAACAAACAACCTGATACAAGTTATGAGCTTGTACCCAAGAGCCGTTCCTCAATCTCACGAGACAATGACACGCCACAAGTGCAGAACTCCATTGGTGCAGTGGATACCATCGTTAGCGTAGCCGATGAAGTAGTGGAAGGGTTAGGCGATTTGATTACACCAACCGCACAAGGCGACGACTATGCTGAAGCAGCATGGCAGCGTAAACTCAGAAACCAAGCCAACAGAAAGAAGAAGCGCAAACGAGGACTATAGTCCAATCACAAATCGCATTATAAAAGTGCAGAAAGAAGAATATCTCATTAAAAACGCTTGTTATTCGCCAGTAAAGTATTATCTTTGCAAACAGAATAACAAGCGTTCTTTGTTAGGCAGAAAACAGCGAAGCCAAGTAGTTCGCTCGTTTCCAAATCGTTACCTATTTAGTTTTACCAATAAGGTAACTTCTTTATTTTCAATAAGTTGTATTTTAAGAATTATCTTGAGCGACGAAACAATAGTTTTTGCAAAACATTGATTATAAAACGGTTAGACAATACACACCACTATAAAAAATATTTACACGCTTCATTATGTGCTTTATTAATAAGCTTACACGTTACAAACGCTGTACTACTATATGAAAACGTATTGATTGGACGTCGTAATAGCACTCAAAAGATTACCTTCTAAAATTAAGAAGAAGCGTATTTAGTCTACCCTTAAAAGCCTAATATTCCTCTGATTCATAGTATATTATGCTATAAATTATTTGCAAATATCTGCAAGTTTTTGTACCTTTACACTATAATTCTTGCAGATATTTATGCTTAAACGTACATCTAAACAGCTCTCTATGTTCTCTTCTTTAGAGGACATGC
>FLSH01005801.1_pt1 | contig 125659 bp, 96 predicted proteins | sample 1550441 | NCBI WGS metagenome assembly FLSH01 (sample SAMEA4031756, study PRJEB14383) | metagenome | biome: human; feature: oral; material: saliva | place: Philippines | collected 2014 | reverse complement strand
ATAACGTATTATTAAAAAAATTTATACATATATATATATTAATTTCTATTATATTATATTGTATTAACGTTATAATCGTTAATATTTTTATGTATTTTATAATAGATGATACTGTATATCGAACTACGTATTTTACAGTTAATGATATGACATTTCAAACTTTTCCAGTTATTTCAATGTTAATAGCGGCTATTATGTTTTGTCTTATTAATATAAATATTAATCAAGAAATCGATGAAGATAATAATATTGTTTCTTATGAATTATCAATTGGTACAGTATTTAAAGCGAGGTTAAAAAAATAAAATGTTTATATATAGAACTGGTAATATATTAAGATCTAAAGCTGAATATATTTTTAATGCTGTTAATACTGTCGGAGTTATGGGAAAAGGTTTAGCTCTTCAAATTAAACAAAAATATCCGGCATGCGTTGAAGATTATAAAAAAGCATGTGATTCTGGCAGACTTAAAACTGGTTCGGTATTAGTAACATATTTAACTAAAGAAAAAATCAATATCGTTCAATTTCCGACAAAGGCACATTGGCGTGATCCTTCTAAATATGAATATATCGAAGAAGGATTAAAATCATTTGCATTATTTTTAAGAAATCATAATATTCAAAATGTAACGATTGCGATTCCTAAACTAGGATGCGGTAATGGTAAGCTTGAATGGAAACGAGTATTAACTTTAATTAAACAATATTTATCAGAATTTGATACTATTGTATTTGAAATTTACGGTGAAGATGTATAGTCAGAAAGGATTTGTAATGGATCAATATATTATCTATTCGATTCTTAATTCTTTATTAGCATTGTTATTAGTTATATCTGTATATAAAGTTATTAGACGTTGAGGTGTTATATTATTTATGAATAAAAGAATTAAGATGATCATTAGAACTATTAAAAAACGTTATCGTAAGAAGTATCTTAATGAAGCTTATTATTTACGATTTTCTAAAGAATTTTTGGAAGTAGAAAAATGAATGTATTTAATTTAGTGCTATTTATAGCTATCTTTGTATTCCTATATGAATACAATCAAAAATAAGCCCCTCAACTGAGGGGCTTTTCTTATGTAAAACTAATAAAGTATGTAGCATAACGTCCTTCGTCTTTGTTTAACATTAATAGTTTTTGACCCGCTTTCGAGAACTTACGTCCATCGACAGCATATTGATCGCTACCACAAAGCGAAGGATTAACAATCATTTCGACACCTTTGAGATCAGCTTCTCTAGAATGATGGAAATGACCCATTACGATATAATTAGGTATTTGTTTTGTAAATAATGCTAAGTTATCGATGGCTCGGTTATAATTATCTTTATGTCCATGGACACCGATAATTATTTGTTCACAAACTTTAGCTACGATAATTTCATCGTCAACAATATTTTTATTAAAATGAATTCGTTCATTTCCTTTAAGACGTTCTTTTAAGAACCAAGGAATAATATCGTTAAACGATTCGCCATTCATAGCTTCTTCTTTAGAAGGAGTTACGCGATCATGATTACCTCGACAGAAATATAATTCTAAATTGAATTCTTGACTTAGATTATTGAATAGATGACTAAGTGCTTCGGTAACACCGATTGTTTGTTCGATAAGATTTTCTTGAGATTCGATTCGTGTTTGTACATGAATGCCACCATTAATCATATCGCCTAATGTCATGATGTGAATCGTTTTAATATTATTTAATTTACAATATTCTCGTGTCTTATTCATAAGATGTTCGACACGTTGATGAAATATTTCGTCGTTAAATTTATTAAAATAGTTATCACTAACTTGACCTTTATGCCAATCACTAATAAGAAGGACAGCTTCGCTTTCGCCTGTTACTAGTTCTTTAAATTCATATTTAAGTGGTTCGAGTTTGCTAATTGATTCTGCTATCAATTCTTTTAATAGAAATTGATTAGATACTTCTTTTAACGTACGATTTAATTCTTGACGATGTTTACTATTAACATTTTTAGCATGAGCATTTAATAATAAGTCTCGTGCTGTTTCTGTCATACGTTCTTGTGTCATTATTGGAGTTACTGATTTTTTAAAATCATTAAAATAACTTCCTATTGTAGCTGTATCTAAAGCAATGTCGAAAAACATTTCTGCCATAGCAGAAATACGTTTATATGTTAATTTATTATTATTTTGTCGTTCTTTATACATACGATATAACCAACTAATTAGATCTTCGCCATCTAACGCTGAATAGTTAATCGTAACAGATTGTTTTGTTTCTTTAGCCATGTATATCCTCCTGAAAATAAAATGAAACAAATCTTTCCTTTATTATATAATATTTGCATAACTAAGTAAACTAGGAGATATAAGGTTTTTTATAATTTATAATTATTGTAAATATATATATTTACTTATAAATATTAGACTTTATAAAAAATATGGATTATACTGTAATTATGTTATGATATATAATCATAATATACTACATGTAGTATATATTGTAGTAATATACTACTACATCTTCTTTTTAGTTGCGCAACGAAAGGAAAATTATTAACTATGGAAAAAGTATTATTTGGTGGAAACAATGATATCCAGGTGCCGATGGCAACTCGATTAATCGGAACATTCTCTACCGGAACTGACGAAATTATTCTTGATGGTAACAAGCAAGAACGAATCGTACAATTTAATTACGAAGGTAAACAGGTGTTAAAGCAATATACGTTAAAACATTTATATGCTCCGTATACTAAAATTATCGAAGTATCTGATAATGCATATTGGTATACTGGTAAAGAACAGAAACAAAATCCTTCAATTAAAGATATCGTACGTTTCGATGTTTACGATAAAGGTTGGATCATAGAAAATATCAAAGATGTCGAAACCGACGCCTATTCTATTATTAGCAATTCTCAAGAACTAATAGTAGTCATAGAAGGTACAGAACTATTAATCAAATAATATTAACATATACATATTTATTTTTATTTTGTTAGTTTTAAAGGAATTAATAATGTCTGTTATTAAACGTGATGGTCGAAAGGTAGATTTCGACAAACAAAAAATTGTTATCGCAATAGGTAAAGCACAACATTCTCTATTAAAAGATAATGAAAAAATTGCTAATTCTATTGCCGAAGAAATTGCACAAGAATATATCATGATGCAAGAAATCGATATTAAGCGTATCGAAAAGATGGTATTCGATCTTCTTGTTAAACATAAACAAAAAGATGTGGCTCGTGCTTATGAAGCATATAGGGCTGTACAAGAATATCGTCGTAGAGAAAATACATCAGATAAGGCTATTCTAGGTCTTATCGATGGTACGAATATCGATACGATTAATGAGAATTCTAATAAAAATGCAAAAGCTGCTTCTACTCAGCGTGATTTAATTGCTGGCGAAGTATCTAAAGATATTGCTCGCCGACAATTATTACCAAGAGATATTCTAGAAGCTCATGATAATCGCAGTATTTGGATTCATGATATGGATTATTTAATCCAACCAATTCCAAATTGCTGTTTAATTAATCTTAAAGATATGTTAGATAACGGAACTCGTATTAATAACAAATTAATTGAAACACCTAAATCTTTCCAAACTGCTTGTACTATTACGACACAGATCATAGCTCAAGTAGCATCCGGACAATTCGGTTTAACTGAATAATCTGCCGAATTAAAACAATACAAATTTATATTTTATTATAAAGGTTATGATGTTATATCATGGCTAACGAGGAAGGTTTGGAAATGACTAATCTCGTGATTATTCAATAAGGAAGGTTTGGAAATGACCAATAAAGAAAAAATATATTTTTTAAAGGATACTATTGAAAAATTATATACTGGTGAAGGAAGAAATAAATCTTATATTGCTAATTTATTAGGTTTAAATAGATCATTATTAACAAAAATAATTAATAATGAGTGGAAATTAATACAGAATAAATCAAAAAGTTATTTAATTCCTTCGAATCAAAAATTTGCAAATAAGCATCGTGAGTTTATAAAATCTAAATTAGATAAAGATTTTACTGTTTCTGAAATCGCAAAAATATTAAATGTTAAACCAGATTATATTTCAAGAACAATCGCTTCTGGTGATGAAGTTATAAAAAATGCTATTGTTGAAAATCAAAATAGAATGCATAAAAAAGCAGAAGATAGAAGAAATGAATACATGAATAAATCTTCGATGCAATATATTGATATTGATGAAAATTGGAAAGAAATACCAAATCATAATGGTTTTTATGTATCAAACGATGGACAAGTTTGTTCTTTTAAAAAAACTTATAACAAATATGCATTAATGACACCTTGTTTAAATTCTAGAGTTGGCAGATACTATGTGAAGATTGGGGATAAAAATCTTTCTGTTCATAGACTTGTCGCATTATGTTTTGTTGATGGAAAAACAGAAGAAAAAAATACTGTTAATCATAAAGATGGAAATCCACTAAATAATCATTACACTAATTTAGAATGGGTTTCCCAATCAGAAAATAATAAGCATTCATATGACGTGCTTAACAGAAAAAAAAATAAGGCTTATTCTCGAAGAAAATTTAAAAAATTAATTTTAAATGATCAATATGAATTTAAAACAATTGAAGCTTTAGCAAAATTTTTAAACTTATCCTGGACTCAAACATCTAGATATATTGATGGTGAAGTCACTAATAAAAAATATAAAATAGACATTATTGAATAATTGTATCGACTAGACGTATTGATTACAAAATTCTATTGTAATAAGGAATAGTCAGACCATATTTTGAGAATTCGACTCTAATATGAATTGGGACAATCAATTAATGGATTCGATGAAATATTAGCTCCATATCTTAAAAAATCTTATGATAAATATTTAGAAATTTTTGAAGATGAAGCAAACAAAGAAAAAATTGCTGAACGTATGATGATGAAGGAACTGAAAGATGGTATTCAAACTATTCAATACCAGATCCAAACTCTCAACACGAGCAACGGTGAAGTACTGGCCCATTATTAGAGTAATCTAATAATTGCAGATGGTGAACGTATAAATGTACGGTGTATAATTAACGATAGTGTTTTACAGGAAATGGTAAATAATAATTATGCTAACTGGGAAAACTTATATATTTAATATAAATAATCCAGTGCCAAGTCAGAAGAGGGATTTTCTGAAAGGTCAAACGACTAGAACATACCTTCTAGAGCAGAAGATGAAGTTCGTACATATAAAGTGAAATTCTTTATGTGGAAGCGCCATCCATCCTATTATTAGTAGGATGAAGATATAGTCTACGTAGAGAACGGCTACGCAAGCTCCGTTCGTTACTTTGTTTTTAAATTTTAATCCTAATGGTGAATATTCTAATTATGCTGCATTAATTTGTGAAGAAGTGTTAAAGCAACGCATTAAAGGTGTAAAAAATGCAGACGGCATTTATGTTACGCCAAGCTTCCCTAAATTAATCTATTGTTTAGATGAACATAATATTCATGAGGACTCTAAGTATTATTATTTAACAGAGTTAGCTGCTAAGTGTACAGCTAAAAGAATGTATCCTGATTATATTTCTGCTAAAAAATTAAAAGAAGTACATGATGGAGAAGTATTTACTTGCATGGGCTGCAGAAGCTTCCTATCTAATTGGAAAGATCCTGAAACAGGTAAATACAAATGGGACGGCCGTGAGAATATTGGCGTCGTTTCAGTTAATCTTCCGCAAATTGCTATATTAGTACAAGATGCAGAAGATAAAGAACAAGCATTTTTTAAATTATTAGAAGAGCGTTTAGAATTATGTAAAAAAGCATTAATTTTTAGACATGACCGTCTATTAGGTACAACATCTGATATTTCTCCAATTCATTGGCAAGACGGTGCATTAGCTAGATTAAAACCAGGCGAAGTTATCGATAAATATATTTCCGACGGTTATAGCACTGCATCATTAGGCTATATGGGAATTTATGAAGTATCTATTTTATTAACAGGTGAATCTCATACTAAACATCCAGATCTCGTTACTAGAATACTTGCATTTATGAAAGATAAATGTAATCAATGGAATAAAGAATATAATATTGGATTTGGTTTATATGGATCTCCTGGTGAAAGTTTAACTCATAATTTCTGTAAAGCAGATCGTGAACGATTTGGCGAAATCAAAGATGTAACTGATAAAGGCTTCTACATAAACTCATTTCATGTTGATACAAGAGAAAAAATTAATGCTTTCGACAAGTTAAAATTCGAAGCTCCATTCCAAGAAATTTCGACTGGCGGATGTTTAAGTTATATCGAAATGCCTTCGATGCAAAATAATACTGAAGCCGTATTAAGTATTATAAAATTCTGTTATGATAATATTATTTATGCAGAATTTAATACTAAATCAGATTATTGTCATGAGTGCGGATTCGAAGGTGAGATTGTTGCCGATGGACATGGCGATTGGATATGTCCTAAATGTGGCAACAAAGATCACAGCAAGCTCGAGGTCTGCCGAAGAACATGCGGATTTTAATAAAGGTTCGCATTAAATCATCTATATGCGGGAACGTCCTTAGAGAATTGACTACTAAGTTATTATAGTGATATAATAATGGCTGAAGTAATTACTCAGGTATAGTAAAAAGGTTAATTATTGGATAATCCGCAGGGAAGCTTCTTATTATATAAGAATAACCCTCAACGACTACCATGGTGAAAATATTATTATGATAAAAGAAATTGAAAATTTTACAGGTTATTATATAGAAGATAATGGTACTGTTTGGTCTGATATTGTTTCAAGATCTAAAGATAAAATTAGAAGAGAAGAAAAGCATAGATTAACACCAAGACCATTGCCTAATGGATATTTAAGAGTATATATGAGGAGAGACTCTGATTATAAAAGAGTCGATATATATATACATAGACTTGTAGCTTTAGCTTTTATTCCCAATCCAGAAAATAAAAGATTTGTTAATCATATTGATACAGATAGATCTAATAATCATGTTGATAATTTAGAATGGTGTACATCAAAAGAAAACAATCAACATTCTATGAATTTAGGTCATTTATGCAGAGATGAATCTAATGGAAGATTTTATTCTGGATTAAATAATAATATTTAAGGTATAGTCTACTCCGCTAAAAAATATCGGGAAACCGACGGTATTAAGGATTTAGGAGATAATTTCTGGAACGAAGGTCGTACTAAAGAAATTCAATCCAGAGTGCTTCATATTTAATAGTTAATAGGCATAAAATAGTTCCTTTAAATTTTGGAAAGTATATTTACTATTCGCCTATTGATTTTAATTTAATAATATAATATAATAATTATAAGGCATAAAAAAGTTCCTTTTATAATATTGGATGAATCAAATTTACTTTTCGCCTTATAATATAAGCAAAAACCGTGGGACACACGGGAATAGCCTGTCGCTAAGAGTAAGACATATTACGAGCTTTGCTCAGATTATGCATCTATTAGGCAGGAATCTCCTAGAGAGAATATCAGAAGATCTAGACATAAGGAAGTTCCTTTTAAAATAGCTGATTACCATTTTGTTACTTCTCGTCTAGATAATGCTTAATAAGGCTACGTATATTTTGTACGTAGCCTTTTATTATTTTAAGAAAGGATAATGATTATGGACGATAAATTAGAATTACAGAAATCCGTATTATATCTATTTAAATCTGTATTGCCTATCGAAATAAAAGCTAAGTGTAATTATTTAGATTTGTTATTAGAAGGCGTGTATATTATGCCGGAAGCTAGACAATATCTTGATGAAAGATTAAAAGGCTTCTGTACTAGGGAATTTGGTAATAATGTAGTTCATTATAATAGAACGGCATTGTTCAAATCTTTTAAAGATGTCGATAAGTCTAATGTCGAACAATTATTAGTAGACCAATTAGATCATTATCTTTCTGTATATACACAAACAGAAGAATTTTCTAGTAAAGCTATTAATAGTTCTTTAGTATATGTTCCAGTTAAGAGTGAGACTTATGAATGCGAGCCATTTATTTTTAACGCAATAGTAATTTCTATAATTACTAAAGAAGAATTAATTAAACGTGTTACAGATTTGCTTTCTTCTGGTATTGCGTTAAATTCAGCTACACAAGAAAGTTTAGTTAATATCTTTAAAGCTTATAAAGATAAGTTCGATATTAATGCTATTAAGAATAAAGAATTCTTAATGTATGTTTGTAAAGAATTAAATTTAGTACCTAAGAAAGCTGAACAATTATTGCGTTACTGTGTATATAGAATGACGTCTAATCCAATGATTATTAATAGTGCTAGAGAACGTAAAAATTTATATTCTCGTATTTGTTTTTATACTACGACTATTAATAAAATATTAAAACAATATGTCGAAGAAAATGGCGTCGAACCTATTGCTCGACAATTTAATAGATATCGTAAGTTATGGATTATTTTAAAACATGCTGGTAAAGATGCTGCTACTATTATTAATAGAGCTAGAAAATTATCTAACAAGTTGAATCGTCCTCATAAAATTCAAGTACTTGATCGTATTAACGATAAAAATATCGATATTGAAGACGTTAAGAAAGAACTTGAAAAAGTTACGGTATTTAAAAAATTCTCTTTGTTAAATGCTATTTACAATGCTAAGTCTAACGATAAGATGTATATAATTCGTAATGGCCGTACATATTCTACGACAAAAGAACATACGTCAAAAGCATCGTTTAAAATTAAAAATTTAATTTTTAATTCTATTAAGAAAGATATTGGCAAAAATATTAAAGGTAAACGATTCTATATTCCTGAAGGAATTATGTATGCTGTACCGACAAGTCAAAAGAATTTTATAGATAATATTCCAATGTATACTCGATATAAAATGGATAAGAATTCTATTATAGGTATTCATTGGACAAATTCTGAAGATGGTCGTGTCGACTTAGATTTACATTATACATCTAAGAATATACACATCGGTTGGAATAGTCGTTTCGATTCTAAAGAAAATATTCTTTATACTGGTGACTTAACCGATGCACCGGCTCCTAAAGGTGCTACCGAAGCTTTCTATATTAAAGATACTTTAAAAGATGATTTCGGTATGATCAGTGTTAATAACTATTCCGGTAACCCAGATTTATTCGAATTATTTATTGGTAGCGATCCTGAAAAGAAAATTTACGACCGTAACGGTATTATGAATGCTGAAAATTTAGCATTTAAATTCACTGGATTATCTATGAATGATGATAACGAAAAATGTTTCGGTGTCGTAGATTCTCAAGAAGATTCTCGTGAATTTATCTTTATTGATAATTCATCTGGATTTGACCGAGTACCTGCATATAGTGCTCAAAAAGAAGTTATGCTTAGTGCAATTAGATCGATGGCTAAGAATCGATTATATCTTAATGAGTTAATCGAAAAACTTGGTGGCGAAATTGTTTTAGATAAAGAATCGGCCGACTATGATTTATCAATTAATAGTCTTGTTAAAGATTCTTTTAATTTCTTATTTAAGGCTGATGTATAATCATCAGCCTTTTATTTATATGGTGAATATTATTGGACACTAAAGAAGAATTAAATAAAACGATACATGAGATGAATCATCTCGTTGAAGATATTATTAAAGCTGCTAAGATGTCTAGTAAAGAAGAACAGGCAAAGACTTTAATTTTATCGCAATTGTTAGATAAAACAGAATACTTAATTGAGGTTATACAGACTCCTCATAGAGACTTAAATGAAACTCTTGATCAACAACGTCGATGGATATTAATGGATGTCGAAAATAGAATTCGCAGATCAGAGCAAGATATTCTTAATAGAGTAAGAGATTTTTTAGAAGCAGAAAGGAATAGACATGGGCTTTAATAATAAACGAGCAAAACTTATTGTTCTTGATGGTAGTGATGGCTGTGGTAAAAATACACAAACATTAAAACTTGTCGAACGGTTACAAGCTGAAGGTAAAAAAGTTAAATATTTAACATTTCCTGATTATAATAAAGATACGTCTATATTTGTTAAAAAATATCTTAACGGTGATTTTGGTGATCGAGAATCTGTTAAACCTCAAGTCGCTTCATTATTCTTTGCATTAGATCGATATGCAACGATTCAAGAATGGAAATCTATTTTTGAAGATCCAGATATGATCGTCATTTGTGATCGATATGTAACGTCTAATATGTTATATCAAATGGTTCGTTATGAAAATAATGATCAACAGTTAGCATTTTTAAGATGGTTAGAAACGACTGAATATGATTTATTAGATTTGCCGACACCAGATATTGTATTGTTTTTAACATTACCATTATACGTACGAAAAGATATGCTATTAAATCGTATAGGTAATACTGGTGGTAACACTGGCGATATTCATGAAAGTGATATGAATTATTTACGACAAATTGACGACGCACAGTATAAACTTATAAATAAATTTAACATGATAGGAATCGATTGTTCTAATGATAATAAAGTTAAATCAATCGATGAAATTCATGAATTAATTTATAATACGTTACAAGAAAAAGGAATGATTTAAATGAAAGAAATAGTATATATCGTTATAGTCGATGGTCAAATCGAATCGTTATATTATAACGAAGCTAATGCTCGAGAAGATATCGAAGAACGTATCGAAGAAGGATATGCTCCTGAAGACGTAGCTATTCGAACTTGTTATATCAACGATTTTAACGAGGAAGAATAACTATGATCAATAAAAATGATCCTTTATATAATCAAAAAATGTCGATAGCATTAGAATTAAATCGTTTAGAAAAAGAAGTATCTGGTTATGCACCAGATGATGATTATTTGGATATTATGAATGATTTAGAAATTTCAATCGACAATCTTTATAAGAAGGTAAATATAATCGAAACCATTTATGCTTTATTAGCTTATTCTGATGATTTTGATTCTCCATTAATTGGTGTATATGAATCATTAGATAAAGCTGAAGAAAAGCGTCAAGAATATATCGATAACAATATTATTAGCGAAGATATGATCTTTGTAGAAGTTCAACATATTATTAAGTAGGTGCTATTATGAAAGTATTTTTATCTCAACCAATGCGTGGTAAAACACATGAAGAAATTCTAAGCAGCATTCGTGAAGTCCAAGAATTTTTAACTAAATATCTTGATTCTACTAATGTCGAGATTATCGAAAGTTATTCTCCTCGTAATAAAGATAAAGAGCCTTTAGTTGCTCTTGGCGATTCTATTAAAGATTTATCTAAAGCCGATTTAGCTGTATTCTTAAATGATTGGAATCAATATCGCGGCTGTATTATTGAACATCATACTGCTAAGATTTATGAAATTCCACATATTTCTATCAAGACAGAGAATGGATTATTAAAGGTGGTTGAAAAATAATGAAAATTGTTGGTGGAAGTGGAATTAATCCTAAAACAACTAGAATAAATATTAGTTTTGGGAATGCAATATTAACTGAATTTACTGGGTTTTTCAAAATTAAAAATACTGATTTAAAAAACAATATTGTAGAAATTGAAAAAATTGATTCTGATATAAAACATAGTATTCTTAAAAAAGCTGGATGGACCCTTTTAGGAGATATCGCTCTTGGTGGTATTGGAACATTGGCTGGTCTTGCATTTGGCGGCAAAAGAAAGCAAATTCTTATCAGATTAAAACTTAGAGATGCAAAAGAAATATTATTAACATGTATAGATAAAGATTATACTGTATTATATAATATTTATTTAAACACAGAAAAAGAAGATCAATCTAATGTTGATAATAAACTAACCTTAGATAATCTTATTAAGTTAAAAGAAGATGGTATTATTTTTGAAGCAGAATATAAAGAAAAAGCCAGAGAGTTGATGGGTTTATAATGAATTGCGGTCAAATTCGCGAATACGATATCGCTAACGGTATCGGTATTCGTGCTACATTATTTGTAACAGGATGTTCTCATCATTGTTACAATTGCTTTAATCCAGAATATTGGGATCATACAGCAGGTAATGAATTTACGAAAGACATCGCCGAAACGTTAGTAAGTTATTTAAAACATCCACAAGTATCTGGTTTAACTATTCTTGGTGGAGAACCTTTTGAAAATATCGACGGTCTTGTCGACTTTATTACAACATATTTAAAAGGACAAGAATGGTTTAGAAATAAAGATATTTGGTGTTATTCTGGATATACGATCGATCAAATTATCGAAGATCCTAATAAAAGAAAACTATTAGAACTTATTGATGTATTAGTCGACGGTAAATTTGTCGACTCTTTAAAAGATCCTTCTTTAAAGTTTAGAGGATCGTCTAATCAAAATATTTATAAGATTAAACATTTAAATAATCATTTAAGTGCAGATTTCTATTCTGAATTAATGTGAGGTATTGTATTATGGGACTTAGAACAGTATTAAAAAAAGCATGTAATCATATCAATGATATGTATCATGATTATACGTTAACTCCGAAAAAAGATTGGGAAATCAAAAAGCTTAGAGAACAACTCGAAAAAGAAAAAGCTAAAAATCGTTTTCCTCATGTATCTATTGCCAAAAAATTACGGTAATATTATAATATTGGTGTCCGGTAAAATGAGTTGTACCGAAGAAATAGCGGCGAGCCCACGGACACCAATTTTAATTATGAAAGGATATTAACTATGAATAACGCATTGGAAATTATTACGAAAAACTTTGAAGATATTATTACATCTGATAAAGGACATTGTACTCGAGTTATTGCTACTAAAGATAATAAAACTTGGTACTTCGATATCTATCAAGATATGGTATTAGTATTCGATGGTATCAACGAACAAATCGAATTAAATACCGAAGACGAATTAAAAAATTATATTGCCGATTGTTAATATGAATACATATTTAACAGCATTATCGATTGCTGTCTTCTTAACAGAATTAATCAATCGATTATTCTTTCATTTTGAAACCATCTATACAATTCTATATTGTTTTGTAATAATAACATTAGTATATATAATATTATTAGTATATTTCAAATACAGGAAATAAAATGGAATCACATATCACTCCTGGCGAAATACTAATTTTTTCTAAAAAGCCTGTCGTATTCGTTGAGCTTATCGATACCGAAAGGATTAAAGTTCAAGATATTAGCAATAAACAAGAGAAAATAGTATTAGCCAAGGATTGCAAAAAGCAGGCTTAATATTTTTAAGCTACTTATTGGAGGTGAGCTGTCCCCCTATCGGGGGCCACTCACCTCTTTTTTCTTTTCTGTTTTTCTGTTATAATAATCATATATAGTTATATTTTTGTATTTCTTTCTCGAGGATTAGTAAATGAAAAAATATGTGATTTATCTCCCAAACGAAATCATTAATTTTTGTGAAGACCCTGGCGATAGTATTGTATATTCAGTACTCGATCTTAATAAGTCTGAACAAGAAATTGTCGATCAGTTCTGTTCTGATTTAACATACGATCATTATAAAGCATATGCATTACTAGCTAAACATGGTATTATTTCTAAAGAATTTGCATGTTTAAAATTAGCTAGTATCGTCGGCGAGCTTAACAAAGATTTAAATGAATTGATGGGTGAATAGTATGAGAAAATTTGAAGTAGTATCACGTTGTAAAAATATCGAAGTAAAACTTCCTAAACGTAAAACTAAAAAATCTGCAGGGTATGATTTCTTTGCTATCGAAGACGTCGATTTATATCCTGATAAATTATATGTATTACCTACTGGTATTAAAGTGCAGATGGAAGAAGATGAAGTATTATATCTTCATATTCGATCTTCAGCTGCCTTTAAACGCGGTGTGCGTATGATTAATAGCGTAGCTGTTATCGATAATGACTTCTATAATAACGAATCTAATGAAGGCGAAATTTCTTTAGGTTTATTATCTCATAATGATGATGTCGTTCATATTAAAAAAGGCGAATGTGTCGCTCAAGGCGTATTTCATAAATTTTTAATTACGGACGATGACGATGCTGACGGTGAAAGAACTGGCGGTATTGGTAGTACAGGTAAATAATATATTATATTAAGACAGTATAAATGTATACTGTCTTTTCTGTTAAGGTGAATAATGATTACGAAATTAAAAAAAATTTGTAAACGATGTGTCGAAGACTATAAAGATCTTAATATGTATAAGTTAAATATTATCTTATATTTTATGGACCGACTTCATCGTTTTAAATTAAGCGAACCATTTTTCGACGAGGAATTTATCCTCGATAGTGAAATGGGTCCGTATTTAGAATCTGTTAAAGATGCTTACGGTCAATATAATTTATATAATATTCCGACGTTTGGCGCTAATAATATATTCGATGACGACGAAGTATTAACGTTAAATAATAAAGACGAAATCGCTAACGATGACGACGATATTAAAGATATACATGAAGTCGTTATTACTTCTTACTATGAAGAAGATGGTATTCCTCATTGGGACGAAGCCGATATGTCTTTAGATAATCAAACTGAAGAAGATATTTATGAATTCATGAAGGCTGCTTTTGAAGCTATCGATACGACTGGTTTGATTTATTTTTACGAAACATCTAAAGATCCGGAACGCAATGTCGACGTATTTTTATCAGATAAATTAGCAGCATATTTAGACGTAAAAGCAAAAGGATTCCCTGAACCAGATAAATCTAAACCGTTACCACAAGTCGAAGAAGAACAAGAAGACAACGAAATCACGGAAGAGGAAATTCTCGAACGACTTAATAGAGCTCGTAAACCTTTGTAATATATAAGGTTGAAGGAGGCTTAATATGTCTGAAAAAGAATTATCAAAAAAAGAAGCCGAACTCACAAAACTGCTAGATCAATATGTTGATCGTTATAATTCTTGGGGTTATACCGAAGAAGGAAAAATGATTTACAATAAAGCTATGCATATGTTAGCTACAGATCATGCTATTTATGCACGTATGCCAATTATATGTAAGGGCGAAAATTGTATTTATAAAAACGATCCATTACATAAAGCAGGTGTTGTTAAGGTAGGCGAACCGTGTATTTGTGAAACTACATTAATAGCTTCCAAATTTGCACAGTATCAACAAGAATTTAATCTTGAGTCTGCGTCATACACTGACAATGTATTAGTTCATGAATTAATTACGCTCGACCTACTTATTTCTAGAGCAATGCAATATATCAACAATCGTGATTACGAACCAGTTATCGATGTCGTAACGAATGTAACTGAGACAGGTCAAGAAATTACTCAGCCTATGGTTTCTAAAGGTATCGAATTATATACGACACTTTCTAAGAAACGTGACGAAGTATTTAGTTTATTGGCTGCGACACGTAAAGATAAAATTCGTAATAACATTGACGATGTTGATCATGATGCATCGCTCCTTGCGTCGCTTAACGATCCTGATTTCTTTATTACACAAGATCAGATCGAAGCGGAGAAAGAGTCGAGGTTAAATGAATAATGGGATTGATTAACGGAACAGTTAAAGAAATTGCCGAATCGTTCCAAGCAGCAAAAAATATAGCTATTAATGGTTTAAAAGCAAATCCAGAGATGCCGAATGGTGTTATTAGAAGTTCGAGCTTGGCACAAGAAGGACTCGTAAAACTTTTAAATCCTCAAGGTAAATATGCTGAAACTTTTAACCCTATGGGGACTATTAATAGAGCTGCCGAAGGTTATGCTTACGGAATGGGCATAGGTAATTCATTACGATTCTCAGCAATGAATGATGTAAGCAAAAAAGCTTTTATCGAAAAGTTTGGAGAAAGAAATTTCGTAGAAGAATTTGCTAATCATGACAAAGCTGGTGCTTTGCAAAAAGAATTGGATTCATTTTTTGACGAAGCTAAATACGATCATGTTCGTACAGGTATTGCTGCCGTAACGTTAGGTTCGACAGCATATCGTGTAGCATCTGGCGGTGGATTGTATCGAGATTCTGACGGTAACTTTAATATTATCGGTATTCCAGGTATTTAATAATGGCTAAATTATCTAGAGTAACTAAAGCACTTAATAAAGCTAAGAAAATGGTCGATAATTCTAATGCACCAACATTAGAATTAAATAGAGTAGCTGAAAACTACAAAGCAACGCTTAAAGAGGCCAATGTCGAAACTTCTAATATTGTCAGCAAAATCAAAGAAAAACCAGGAAGCAATTTTCCGGAACAAAGAAAAGCTGAAAAAATTGAAAAGGCAGAAAAAAGGGCTAAAAAAAATAAAAAACCTAGTAGGCAAAATAAAGCTGTAAATCCTGACGATGCTAATGTATCGGCTCAAGTAAATAATACACAAGAAATAGCACAAACTCAGGTTCAGAAAAATCAAGCTGAAATTGCTAAAGCAAATGAAGAAGCTACGTCACAAATAGACGAAACAGCTGGCTTTAATAAATATCGTCCATTTACTAGTACTGTCGGTGCTCTTAAAGATATGCGTCAAGATTTAATACGAGTAAAAAATCCCGATGCTTACGAAACATATAATCGTTATGGTTTTACGGCAAAAGGCGGAGCTTTAGCCGGTGGTTTATTTGTAGCGGGTGCTGTCAATAATACGATAACAGCCGGTATCGATCAAACGTCGACAAATCATATGGCGTCGTTAGGTACACTTAATCCAATCGTAAATCCTGTACCATCTTCTAGTACTGGTAATACACCTAATAATGCATTCGATAATATGGGTGCATCTGGCGATATTAATTTTGCTTTAAGAAGAAATAATACATTAACTCCGGGGACACTTTAATAGATGATTAATCCAATTAAGTATGCAGGATCTATGATTAAAGGCAAGGGATCGACTGCAAGTAAAATGCTTTGGGAGAATAAAGGCAATGCCGTAGCTACTGGTATTTTTTCTACGATGACATATAACGATGCTCTTGATGAAGGTAAAACTAAAGGCGAAGCATTTGGTGAAGCAGCATTCGATGCGACATTAAATTTAGGTTTCGGTTTTGTACCGGGTATGTTATTGCAAGCAGCTTATTATGGCGGTCCTAAATTAGTAGGACTTGCTAATGATTTAGCTGCTCAAGGTCGTCAAGAAGCACAACAATCATATCGACCATTCGCTTGGACTAATCCAGTAAATTCCCAACAGTATGCAACAATGAGACAGGCAGGAATGGCCATCGCTCAGCAGTCCCAATATAGTTTACAAACAACTATGATGGGTAATGAAGGTAAAGCATTCCATAAATAATTATGAAACATGAACAAGATTATTCTATAAAAGAACTAATGGAAATGCCTTTAGACGATTTAATTAACTTAGATTATTCTAAGTTATCTAAAGAAGGCAAATTAGTCGTTATTAAACGAGATCCAGTTATGTGGGCAAAGTCGTTTGTTCAGATTTATAATATCGATTTAGACAAATATGCTCCATGGACACCACGTTGGTATCAAGCCGAAATGCTTCGAGATCGAAGTCTTCGTAAAGTATTCCGATGTGGTCGTCGTTGTGTAACTGGTAATCTCGAAATTCAAATGCCATCGACTGGTAAAATTAAAACAGTTCAAGAGCTGTATGATTCTCAAAAAGAATTTGAAGTTCTTGCACTCGACGATAATTACCAAGTCGAAATAGCACAACATGCTAAAGTTTATGATAATGGTATTAAGCCAGTATATAGACTTATGACATCGTCTGGTCGAACTATTGACGCCACTGATAACCATCCATTCTTAACAGAATTAGGATGGGCAGAACTATCTAAATTATCTGTCGGTGAAAATATAGCTATACCAGTTAAATTAAATTATTTTGGTGATAATAGTATAGAAGAAACTGAATTAAAAATTCTGGCTCGTAAACTTAATAAAGATAAGTCTACTATTAAGGAAATACCCGAAGAAGTATTTACGTTAAATCGTGAGGCTTTGTCAGTATTTATTTCAGAATTAATTCAAGATTCTTTTAATGCCAAAGAAGAACGCCCTGTTAATATGCTTTATATTTCTAAGAGTAAAAAGCTTGTTAAACAGCTGGCACATCTTTTGTTAAGGTATGGTATCGTAACGACATTTCGACAAGAAAACGATAAATATTCTTTAGGATTCGTTAATAGTAAAACACATCGACGGTTGAAGAAAAAATCTCATACATCAATGTTTGCATTATATCATTCTTATAAATATCAGCCAGTAAATGATAAACTTAATAAAGTATTCTTATCGTATTTACCAGTTAAAGAATTATCGCCATCAGATTTTAAAAAAGTAAAATTCGATAAATTATCTGTCGAAGAATACTTAAAATCTAAAACTCTAAATAAAAACGAAGCTCGTGAATTCGCCGAGCTTTTAGGATTCGAAACTATTTCCGATATATTATATGGCGATATATATTGGGATAAAATCGTATCGATTGAATATTTAGGTGAGCAACAAACATATGACGTTTCAGTACCACACTATCGTAACTTTATTGCTAATGATATTATTTCACATAATACTGGTAAAACAGAAACGATGGTGGTCGAAGCACTCTTTAATGTGTTTACACGTAAGAATTTTATTCATATGTTCGTAACACCATATCAATCACAAATTCGAATGATATTCGATAATATCCGTCAAAAAATTGATAGCTCTGCACTTATTAAACGAGAAGTAACACGATCGACTACTAATCCTCATTTATTAGAATTCTCTAATGGTTCTAAGATCGTAGGTTTTACTTCTGGTGCCGGATCTGGTATGAGTGCTGCATCAATTCGGGGTAACATTGCCAGCCCCGTATGTTCAGTAATGAGCATATGCTAAACAGGAGTTAAACCGGGGAAGAACTTTAAGAGCTCGTTAAACTACAACGTAATTAGAAATGATAAGCGTGAATGTTGCGAAAGCAGAAAAAATTAACGAGATGATAATATGGTTAAATCCTAAGTTATTATTAACAAGAGTTTGTTCCGGTAGGAATGTCCGTATAGGATAACCTCTAACGACTATCCGATTGCGTCGGAGTACCTTTTATTATTAAAGGGAAAAATACCTGGTCCTTATTATAAGGATTAACATATAGTCTGTTCACGTTCTGTAATGGAAGTGCTATGAATTAACATAGATCATTTTAAATGATAAACGTTATTAAAACAAATTGGCGTGCCGATGAACCTACTGTCCACAGAATTAATTTTTCTGTGAATATAACTTAATTGCTGGGAACTCCGAAAGGACAATCAGCAGCGAAATCTTTATTTTTTTTAAAGAGACGTTCAACGACTATCCCTTGGCTCACGCATTAAAAATTAGCAATAGGAGTACGGCCTAAGTAGGCGGGTGAAATTCCCTTAATCGGAAATGGTTATCTTTAATTTATTTAAAGAAGATATAGTCTGGCCTAGTATGAAAATACTAGAAGGATTTAACGGATACGGTTAAATTCGCAACAAAGCGTGGATATCACTGGATGAAATGGATTATCTCGGCGAAGGTGACTTCGATACGATTTATGCGTTATGTATGGAACGTGATACGATCGGTATGACATGTTCTTCTACACCGACTGGTAGACGTTCTAAGTTCTATCAAATTTGTACTCAAAAAGAACTCGGGTTAAAAAAAGAATTAGGTTTTTATTGATTCTTTATTTGTAATATAGTATTATAAAAATATAAATGTTTTTTAATATGTATTATAAATAAGGATTTTGCTATGATTAATAAAAATGTAACAAGACTTTATCAAGACAAAAATTGGCTTGAACAAAAATTAAAAGAATTTAATGGTTCTTTGTCTAAAATATCTAAAGCAACAGGTTATAAAAAAGATACTATGCTTGAATGGTGTTATAAATTTAATTTAAAACACACTCCAGAATCTAATAGAAAATATAATTTAAATGTTGATTATTTTAAAACAATAGATTCTGAAATAAAAGCATATTATCTTGGATTTGGTATGGCTGATTTTGGCATGAGAAAAGATTGTTATTCTTTTGAATTCAGATTAAAAAAAGATGATAAATATATTATTGAAAAACTAGCAGAAGAGTTAAATTATACTGCTGACTTGTATCATTATAAAGATAGTATTCGTGAAGGATACACTTTAATTATTTCTTCTAAAGAAATATGTAGAGATTTGATTTATCATGGAATTGTTCCTAATAAGTCAGGAAAAGAAATATTACCGAATACTGTTCCTAAAGAACTAACAAGACATTTTATTAGAGGATTTATTGATGGAGATGGGTGCATAGAATCTTCAATGAAAAGATTGTCTATATGTAGTATGTCTTATAATGTTTTATTATCAATAAAATTGTTTTTAGAAAAAGAATTAAATATAAAAAAATATGATATAAAACCAGTGATAAAGGAAAGCGGAAATATTTTATACTATTATAAAATATACAGCCATTCTTTTATGAAAGTTCTTGATTATTTATATAAAGATTCAACAATATATTTGACTAGAAAATATGATAATTATCTAATTCATCTAAATAAAGATATTAATCGTAGAAATAAAAAATCTAAAAAGGCTCCATTATTAAGTAATTAATAAATGTAAATCTTTTGAACTGCTGGAACGTCCATTAGGAAAATCAGCAGCGAAATCTTTAATTTTTTTTAAAGAAACGTTCAACGACTATCCTTGTGGTGAGGAGTAGGGTTAAGCAACCCGAAGCGGAAGATGTCCTTTTAATAGGATAAAGATATAGTCTGAGCTATGTAGTAATACATAGAAGGTTGTAAGTAGCGATTACAATCGTAACAAAACTGTCCAAGAGCACTATCACCCGACACAACACAACCCGATGTGGTCGGATGCTATGGAAGAAGAATTTAGAAATACATATGATAAAAACGCATATGATCACGAAGTATTAGCAGAGTTCGGTGTCGAAGAAGCCGGCGTATTCGATAAAGATAAAGTCGAAGAAGCGACACAAATCGATAACTATGCTTATTTCGATCGAGATAAATATAAACCTGTTCGTTCTATGATGGACGATAGTAATGTGAAAGAAATACATATACTACCAGAAGGACGAACTACATACTATCCTAATGTATTTAGATGTATGGGCGTGGATTGGGACAAAAGTCAGGCCCCAACATCTATTCTTATACTTGAATACGATCAAATATTTAATAAATTTAGAGTTATTAATAGAACTGAAATTGAATCGTCTGAGTTTACATTCGATAAAGCTGTTAAAAAGATAATTGATTTAAATGCTATTTATAATCCTAGCTATATTTATATCGATAGGGGATCTGGTAAATATTTGCCCTATATATTATAAGTGAATTATATAATATATATGCAGTGTGGTATTAAGCGAGAAGCCTAAGTTATTTATAATATGGTAACTCGAACCGAAGACTTGTCTTAGATAAGTCAGGGGCAGAGCATAGCAAGTGAAAAGATATAATCTTGCCAAGAGACCGCACCATACATTCACAATACGTATGAAAAAGTATGCCGACCTTATAGGAAACTATAAGAACTAGAAGATAAAAAGCTCCTAGGATAACAATGTGGAATATCAGATGGAATCTTTAAAGATTTACGGTAAGCAGCATCCTGAAACCGGACTTGATAAAAAAGTCAAAGGCTGGATGTTTTCCGAAAAGATCGATGTACAAGATCCTGTTACTGGTACTTTAGAAAAGAAACATTTAAAACCATTTATGGTTAATCAATTATCAATATTGATCGAGCGCGGTAATCTTATATTGAGTCCATGGGACGCACATATATATAAACAATTAATTGATTATCGTGTCGAAAAAATTACGGCGGCAGGTGTTCCTGTTTATAATAGTGATAACGAACACTTTGTCGATGCTTTAGGCTTAGCTTATTTAGCGTTCGTCGAACATTTTCCAGAACTTACTAAGTTAGTTAAAAAAGCATCGTACGAAGTCGTATATTCATTTAATAATGGGCATTCATTACCATTATATGAAAAGCGAGATTTAGAAAATCCATGGTCTAACGAAAAGAAACAATATGAATCGGTAGACGAAGCATGGGAAAAAGTTCCGCTTAATGATTCGTTTAATAGACGTACGTCTAGAAAACCTTTAGGCGGAATGTTTAAAAGGACATTATTTTAATGGCTGAAGATAAAAAGATATTATATAGACCATCGATAGAGCCACAACGCCACTATGAAAGTGATGGTCAGTTTAAAAAGAAAATAACTTCGGTTCCGGATCCAATACCATATTATCCAGAACCCGAAGAGAAAAAATCTGAAACGGACGAATTGTTGGCAGATTTAAAGATGGTCTATGATCTTTTACCATTTATGCCAATACCGATTCGACCTATTATCGAAACTATGATCGTAACAATTACGACCGATACGATTATACGAATCGATCCTCCTGATCCTGAGACACCATTACCTCCAGAACCAGAGGATCCTAATAAATTTATTCCGGTGCCAACACCAGAACCAGATTTACCTGAACCTAAAGTTAATCCTGAACCGTTACCTAAAGACGATTCAGATTTAGATTTTCCTAACATTCCGATTGTTGATGTACCGCAAGAAAAATCACAAGAATTAGATCGATTAGTGTATCGATGGACGAAACGTAATTTAGTTCGTGTGAAGAAACATTGGATTGAAAAATTAAAAGATTATCTTCAAGATTATCTTTCGAAAATGTTTAATGCCGTGCAACTATGTGGCGCCGAAGATATTACTATTCTATTATTAGCTTTCGATGCGTTAGCCGTTAAGACTACGTCTGGTAAAAAATGTAAAGTAGCTCATGATAGTATCGTACGTAACGATCTATTGATAAGAGAAAAAGCAAAGTTAATGGCTAAATTATATTCGGCCGACGAGCTTATTCGATTTATGAGAGCTATTGAGGCGGCTGCGCAAACTCGTCAAGAATATTATAATCATGATTTCTTATCGTATTGTCCGACTATGTTAAGTCAATATGAAAACGATATGTTAAGAAGTTATCGTGGTAAATATGACGAAAAATATGTGAACGCCGTTTATCAGTATAATAAATTATTAGTATCGTCTGCAGAATTATCAAAAGAAGTATTTAACTTAACAGCTGAAAATGCTATGGCTAAAGGTGTATTAATTAATAACGGTATTAATCCGTTTGAAAAGACACCGACACCTGATCCTATATTCTATTTAAATACATTAGCTCCTGAAGCTGGTAAGATTGGCGCTAATGGTTTATCGTCTACCGGTAATTATGGTAACCTTAAACCTGGTGCCGGTTCTATTTCTAGTAGCGGTGGAGACGGTACTGTCGACACTGTTAATCTTAAAGGTAATGACAAAGTTCAAAAGATGTGGAATTTCTTTAAGGATATGGGCTACGACAATAATGCGATTGCCGGTATCATGGGTAATATTCAACAAGAATCTCAATTTAGTTTAGGCATTACTGAAGATGGTTCTGGTTCTATGACTCCTGGCGTTGGTTATGGTTTAGTTCAGTGGACAGATTCTGAACGTCAATCATTATTAACTCGTATTGCTTCTCAGCTCGGTAAACAACCTAGCGATCTTGAAGCACAGTTAGCTACGATTAAGTATGAAATTATGAACACTCATACCGGAGCTAAGCCAGAAAACATGAACGGTAAAACTATCGAACAAGCCGTAAGTTGTTTTACTGGTAATTTTGAATATCAAGATGGTAATGGACGTGAAAATATACCAGAAGTAGCTCATAGTAAACGTGTCGGGTATGCTCAAAATATTTACAATAATTTTGCAAAGTAATATTAATATGATATAATAATTAATATTAATATATTTTGTACAAGGAAAATAAATGGGTCTAACTAATTTTTTCGAAAAAGTAACGACAAAAAAGCTAGATACTAATAAGAAAGTGACCGGAGATTTTCAGTCGGCATTAAAAGCTAAACCAGTAACACTTGGCGAATATCGAAATGCTAACGCACAAAATCCCGGTGCTCGTTCTTATGATCTAGCACAAATAAAAAATGCTGTCTTAACAGATTCTTATTTAGCAGTTGCCGTTAGAAAATTTTCTCAGCTTATTACTAAAGCTGGGTATCAAATTAAATCTAAGAACGAAGATGCTGCTAATTATGTTAACGACAGAATTAAAGTTATAGAATTTAGAACTAAGATTCCGTTCTATACTTTAATAACTTCTATCGCTAGAGACTTGTATACTTACTCAAATTCGTATATAATAAAAACTAGAGATAATAATACTGAGAAATTTGGTCTTAAAGCTGAAAAGATTTTTAGCGGTGGAGCAATTTCAGGTTTATTTTTAGCCGATCCAGCATCGGTAACGATTCGTCGTAACGATGCCGGGGCTATCGAGGCATATGTAATTAATCAGGAAGAGTATTCTCCGAACGATGTAATTCATTTGTATATCGACAAAATGAATAATGCGGACTATGGTACATCCCGAATTTATTCGGCATTAGAAGATGTAACTATGCTCCGGAAAGCTGAAGGGCTGGTAATGACGATACTATATCGCTTTGCCATCCCTGTTTTGCATATAAAAGTAGGGAATACGGCCGAAGGTCAATATGCGACCCAAAAGGAAATTAACGATGCTCGTGATGCATTCCAAGAGATGCCGAACGATGGATTTATCGTTACGAACGAACGTACGGCGATCGAAGCTATTACGCCTAATATGCAAGCCAATCAACTTTTAAAATTTTTAGAGTATTTAGAACTTCGAGTGTTCTCTGCATTAAATGCATCTAAATCTTCGATGGGTCGCGGCGGTGGTCAGTCTTCTGCTGATAATACTGAAGCATTAATGCATGATGAAGTAAGAGCATTCCAAAACGTAATTACTAATTTTATCGAAAAATATCTATTTACAGAATTATTATTAGAAGGTGGCTTTAATCCTTTATTGAATAAAGACGATTATGTATCATTTGCATTTAATGAAGTGTCGATCGATACTAAAATTAAGCTCGAATCTAATACGATTCAAAAATATCAAGGGAATGTTATCGATTTGGACGAAGCTCGTCGTGAACTTGGCCTTAGTAATGAATTATCTGAAGAAGATATGTATGCCTTTAAAATTACTCAAAAAGGTAAACTCGATCTTGTCGATGCTCAAGCTAATGCTGCTATTAAGACGGCAAAAGCTACGGCTGCATTAAATATGCAACAAGCTCAATCTTCTAATGACGATGGATTAGATAATCGTAAGTTTAACGGTAAACAAGCATCCTCTGGTCCTAACGATTACTTCTCTAACGATGCTAATCCGACAAATCAAAATACAGATAAGTATAGTATTAAAGCTAAAGAATCTTTAAATACTCAACAAAATTTAGACGATTATTCAAAAAACTTTAGTAAAGTTGATAAACTCTACAAAGACCTCAGTAATATACTCACAGATGGCGACGCTATTGAAGACGATAAATTTAGAGAAGCTCTTCATGAGTATGCTTTAGATTTTGCTAAACAAGGTGTCGACCATTCTAAAGCGAACAACAAAACTAATAAAGACAAGATCACTCCGAACATCGATGTGATTGACGATTATTCGTCAAAAAAATAAGTAAGATAATGCAGGACATTCAATCTGCGGTCAAAAATAATAAAGATAAAATATACATCGATAGCATTCTAAGTAAAAATGAATATCGCCTTCGTTTTTTATGTGATTATATCTCTCGTAAAGCATATTGGTACGGATACGTACAACAATGTAAACAAGACGGTATAAAAGCAATCGATATTCAATTTAACGACAGTGAACATCAAAATGGACGCATGACCCATTTTAACATTGATAGAATTTCTATCGAAGATATTCCAGCTTATAGCCCGTACTGTACGTGCGGCATAAAACCAATCATGAAAGGATAAATAATGGACTTCCGTGAATATATTGGTTTTTCTCCTACAAGTGAAAACGTCACGATAAAAGAGTCTGTTATCAGACCTATTGGTCAATCGAGTTATTCTGATGATTCCGATAATAAATTAATTGTCGAAATCGAAGCTGTTCATGCATATCCTTATGTTACTCGAAACAGTACTCGATATGCGTATCAAGGTCTAGAAGATTCCTTATCTGAGTGGACACATCCTTATAATATTCCAATCATTATGCATCATAATGATCAAGACGGTCAAATTATTGGTCGTGCGATCGATGCAAGACTTGGTGATAGCGAACGACTCGTCGGCTCTAAAGCTTTATTTATTACGGCTGAAATTCTCGACGAAAAAGCTCAAAAAGATATCAAGTCTGGATTATTATCGACTGTAAGCATTGGTATGACTGGACACGACGTTCGTTGTTCTATTTGTGGACAAGATCTCAACGAAGGTCCGTGTGAACATGTCAGAGGAGAGAGTTATGACGGACAAACATGTTGTTGGGATTTCTTTTCGATGAGCCCAATCGAATTGTCTTACGTTATAGTTCCTTCTGATAAATATGCAAAGAATATTAAAGTATATGATGACGGGGAGTACGAACAACAAAGTAGTACTCCTTCTAATTTAAGTATTCCGCAACAAGGAGAAACCGGTACGAATATTCGTGCTAACGAATCTATGGATAAAGAAAAATTAAAAGTTCAAGAACCTGAAACTGAAGTTAAAACTGAAGTTGAAGGTAAAGAAACTGCTACAGAAGTTGAAGTTCCTGAAACTGAAACTCCTGAAGTTGAAAAAACTCCAGAGATTAAAGGTGAAGAAAAAACAGAGATCGAAGAATTAAAAGGTCAGATCGCTGAACTTATTAAATCTAACGAAGCTCTTACTGCAAAAGTTTCTAATCTTGCCGACGATTTATTAGCTTATAAATCTGAAGCTCGTAAAGAAACTGCTTCCTTAATCGAAGGTAAAGAAAAATTAGAAGAAGCTCTTAAATCTGTTCAAGAAGTTAAAGCAGGCTTCGATACATTTAAAACTGAAAGCGAAGAAAAAGTTAAGTCTGAAATTGCTTCCGTTAAAGAATCTTTCGAAGATAAAATTAAAACATTAGATTTGGCAAACTCTACGGTTACAGATCCTAATGCTAAGAATAATAAATCTACTGAAGTTCAAGTAAAAGAAGCTGCTCAACAACTTAAATCTATTACTGACGTATTTAACGCTTTCTATAAATAATAGGAGATAAATTTTAAATGGCAAATTACAATCCTGGTAAAGGTGCTAATTATTTCACTGGCGGTGCTGATGGTAAAGTATTCAAAGGCATGGGCTTCAAACAGTTCAACAACGATGACCGCCGTGTAACACGTACTCAAGTACGTTTGAATACAACTAACCATGACACTTCCAATATTGCTTATTGGTTGGATGATCGTCTTCCTGTAGCATTCCGCTACAACTATGCAGAAATGTATAACCAAGTCGTAATTCCAAAAGGTCGTATCGTAGCTGTTGACCGCGATGTTAAAGCTGCTAAAGAAAATCCTGAAAAATTCTTAAACGTATTGACACTTGCTAATGGTGGCTGTCCTGTACGTTTGCGTACAGCTGCCGATGTATATGGTGCTGCTGGTATCGTATCTGGTAAAGCTTCTGGCAAACCTATGATGAATGCTGATGTTGACTGGACTCCAGTCGATGCGGCTGCTTATACTGCAGATCATTACAAACCTTTCGCTAATGGCGGTGCTAAAGCAATCGCTACTGCTGCTGGTCTTGATAAAGATAAAACTTCTGGCTTGTTAACTAAAGCTGGTAAAAAACTTATGGACCATCGTAATGGTAACGTTCCTATCGGTATTTTAATGCGTAACGAATATACTCGTGATGAAAATGCTTGGAACGGTATGACTCCTGGCGCTATTAAAACTGACGTAATGGTAGAATTGCCTCATTTCTTGTTTAAAGATGAAGCTGAACAAAACCCTTGGGGTTCTGCTTATGGTACATTCTTGCCTGGCGATTTCGTAAAATCTGATGAAAATGGTCGTATCGTAAAATCTCCATTGTCTGACGAAACTGCTTTGGCAACTATGCAAGCTCCTGAAATTGAATTTGAACGTCAACAAATTATCGGTCAAGTACACGAAGTAAATCCTAATTTAGTTCCTGAAGGTTCTACAAAATGGATGAAATGGGCTATCGAAGATCAAGAACAATTGGCTCAATATGCTGAAGATGGTTATGGCCGTACATATCGTCGTGGCGAAGATTTAGTCGATGGTTCTGCTTACTTCCGTGGTATCGAAAACTATGAATTCAATTCTTTGTATTCTGATCATGACTTGAACATGACTGCTTCCAATAATAAATTGGACGTATACGATTCCCGTATGGGTGCTCGTTATGAGTATATCGGTATTCCTGGTTTAACAGATGGTCGCAACGTAGCTACGACTGCTATCAAAGACGTTAAAGTTGGCGTAATGCATCTAGCTGCTCCTACTCAAGAATATCTTGATTTCAACTATCAAATTCCAGAACGTTTCATCGAACAAGGTTCTGTACAAATTTCTATTAATAACTCTGCTTATACTCCAGTAGTAAAAGGTGCTGTTATTGCTAATGCATTTGAAGTAGTATACTTCAATGAAGTTAATGGTTTGATCCGCTTGCGTGTTATCGACCGTACACAAGCCGATGCAATTATTAAAGCTGCTCCTAAAGAAGAAGCGGAAGTAAAAGTATCTTATTCCCGTCAAGGTCTTGCTGGCGTGCCTACATTCATGGATTGGGCAGGCTGTGTAGGTTCTGTTAAAGTATTGTTACAAAAATAATAGGAGCTTTAAAATATAATGAAAATCGAAATGAAAGAATTTGTTAATTCTCTTAAAGAACAACGCGCTGAAGTGACTAAAGCTGGTCAAGAAGCTGGTTGGTCCCCTGAAAAAATGCAAGAATCTTTGAGAAAATACGATATTCTCGAAGATGTTGTTGCTCGTATGAACAAACAACCTAGTAATAAATCTTTCAGCATCAAAGAAACAATTATGACAACTGACGTTGTCGATTTGGTTCCTCGTATCATCGAAACTCGTATGATCGAAGCTGAAGATACTCAATCTGTTATTTCTCCATTCTTCACTAAAATTCAATCCGATAAAACTAGCGGTACAGTAGTTGTACCTATTATCGGTGAATTGCAAGCACACGAAGTTTCTGAAGCTGGTGCTTACAATGATGAAGCAGTAGAAATCAACACTCTTCAATACAACTCCATCGAAATTCGTCCTAAGAAAATCGGTCTTAAAGTTACGTTGTCTGAAGAAGTTATCATGGATTCCTACTGGGATATCATGGAAGCTAACTTGTCCCGTATCGGCGGTGCAATGGCTCGTTATAAAGACGAATGGTGTGCTCGTGAGTTCTCTGAACATGGTCACGTAGTATTCGATAACTCTTTGGGTGCTCAAAATCCTGACGCTATGACAAGTGGTCTTGGCGAAGATTCTCTTCCTAACGGTACTCTTTCCGTCGAAGACTTCATGTCTATGTGCTTAGCATTGATGGCTAACGATAAAACTCCGACTGACGTTATTATGCATCCACTTTGCTGGTTAGTATTTGCTCGCAATGCAATGGTAGGTCAAGGTTTAACTTTCGGTGCTATGGGTGCTATGAATGTTAACCCATTTGGTACAACTCAAGGTACTCCTGGTTTTGCTGGCTTGTCTAACAACATGGGACCTCAAAAATTTATCTTGAATGAATCTCAAGCAATGTTCAACTTGCCTATGCCAGTTAATATCATCTTGAGCCCTCGTGTTAAATTTGACAAACAAAATAAAACATTTGATATGTATGCTATCGATCGTAATAACATCGGTGCTATCGTACAACGTGAAGATTTGTCTATTGAAAAATGGACTAACCCAGAAACTGACGTACGTATTATCAAAGCTAAAGAACGCTATGGCGTTGGTATCATGGATAATGGTAAAGGTATCGCAGTGGCTAAAAACATTTCCGCTATGCCTTCCTTCCCTCGTCCAACTGCAGTTCGTATCCAAGAATAATATTCTTATACATTCTGTTAATTGAATGAGTAATTAGGGGAGCTTTCGGGCTCCCCTTTTTTTAATATATAGAGGTATTTTGATGACTAAATTAAAAGAACCGATCGCTATCGTAAAATTAGGTCATGGCGAAATCGGTTATTTCGATAAGATCACTCGTCTACGTTTGACACGTAAAGCACCTTATGGTCGTATTTATGACGATATGGATCTTAAAAATATTCGCCGTTCTGTTAAAGTAGGTCGATTAATTTTAGTTAATGGTATGCTTCCAGCAGAAAATGCTAATTATTCTAAAATGGCTAAACGTTTTATTCCGTCTTCTAATTATGACATGGTTGCATCTGGTCTAATTCATCCTGAAGACATTATGGAAAAAACAGTTGCTCGTTCTAAAGAAACCGAATTTGATTTAGAAGCAGCATTAGCAGAAGCTAAAGAAAATTTAGAAAAAGTTAACGAGGAAAAATCTAATGGCTTGCAAGAAAAAAAAGAAAAAGTGCCAGAAGTAACATCTGAAGAAACACCTAAAGCTGAAGTAGTTCCAGAAGAAACAGAGGCGAAGGACGTTGCAGAAGAGACTTTGGAAGAAGAATCTGCAGAAGAAGTGGAAGACGAAACCGCAACTGAAGATAAACCTAAAAAAACTCGTGGTCGTAAAAAAGCTAGTAAATAAGAAGGAAGATTATGTTTAAAGAATTTGCTTTGGTCGACATGGCCGTAAATCCTATTGAAAAGCAAATTAAACTTTTCTTTACGAGTAATGTAGATCCCGACACAGTCGATAGCGATACGATCGCAATGGTTCATGCAGAATCTCAAAAGATTTATCGATTAAAATATCGTACGTCAAAAAAGACTGTTGTTATTACAGTATTAGATGACGTAGAACCTAATGAAGAATATCGTCTCGATATTAATAAAACTATTAGAGATATTGTCGGGACACCATTACAATCTAGTTTAATTCGTCACGTATATTTCAATAGTAACATATATTCTAATGTCCGCATTATTAGTCCGGCAAATCATGAGCTTGTCGATGGATCTTTTATTTGTGAATGGCAAGAAATCTTACGAGATAAAAGACGTAAACCTGTATTAGAATATCGATTGCAAATTTCTGAAAATAAAAATTTTGATCCTTGTGAAATCGATACTGTAGTATTAAATAAACAACGTATTAGTTTCCCTAAATTAAAAGATGCTAAACAATACTATATTCGTATTCGTGTCGAAAAAGATGGCGAATTCGGAGCATGGTCTGATATAGCTACTTTTACTTATGATGGAAAAGATCGTGTTCTTGATCGTTTAGAAAAATCAGAAAAAGATCCTCATAAAATAAATCCAGTATCTATTTGGGCACCGTATAATTACAAACGGAATATGCACAATAATAAAGTTAATCTGGATACAAATCCGACTTCTCCGGGAACAATGTCAACCGAAGAAGTTAATCATGCTACGGGACTCGGATTATCCCCTGAAGTAACGGCTGGTAATAATACGACTACGTCATTGTCGGCAGAAGCCATCGAAAGAATTATGAAAGATGGCAACGGTAATACAGCAACGACTATTAAATTAGCTGACGGGACTATTATTACTAGAGCTAATGACGGCGGAACGCCAGGTGTCGTAGTCGATGAAACTCCGGCCGGAACAAATATTGCTCCCGTTATTATTAGTGCACTCGAAGTAACGAGACGTCCTCAACAAGGTACTAACGATGCTTTCGTGTTTGAATTTAATGCTGAAATTAAAGATGAAGGTATTTTACAAAATATCGAAATCATCAGAAAGGATTTCTAATGGCAGAACCTTTTGAGTATACGATATTTGGTAATCGTTTAGAACTAAGACCAGTCGGCGGTGTTAAACCTGATTCTTTATACGAAATCAGAATTAAAAAACTTGAATCTGTCGACGGTAAAAAAGTATTAAAGTATAAAGTCTATACGGTAGCATCAGAACAAATTAGTAATTTTTATACGCTCGGCGATGTGAATTATCTAATCGATGTATTTGATGCTAGCGATACAGAAGTATTATACGCATTAAAAGAAGCAAGTCGGTTTGCCCAGTTTCTATTAGATCAAATTCCTGGCTATGAAAATAGAGCCGATTTGCCATATCTTTTACAACAGTTCTGTAAATTAAGAGCAACATTAAGTCTTGTAAGTAAGCATGCTGTTACGACTTCGACGTCTGGTAAGATATCTGGTCATATCGGCAATATTAGTTTTGGTTCGACAGAATCTGGTGGGTCTAGTTCATCTAGTTCCAGTGGTAATGCTCCTTCCTTATCAGATTTAATCAAAATGATTAAAGCTGAAATGGAGATTTTTGAAAAACTAATTGTCGATCCTACGTATCTTACTATGGGTAGAGCTGAACCAAGAACAGGTAAACGTTCTTATACAGAAAAACAAAAATTACATACATATCCTACGACATTATTTGATGATTTATCACGTTCATTAAAATCTTTGAGGAAAACTTAATGAAAAATTTAGATGAACGAATTAATGGATTAATACAATTAATGGAAGTTCCGGTATGGCTTGTACAACCATATCGGAATATAGATTGTACTTGTAAGGATCCGACAGCAAAAGAAGGCGATCCTTTGTGTGAAAACTGTTTAGGATTTGGACAGAAAATTTCGATACGTGAAGCACGTGCTCATATTCAGCCATTATTTTCTACAGATAATGCTGATAATAAATTATTCTTAATGCGTGGTTACGATATTTACATTCGTAATGAATTTCCAGTATTCCCTGGCGATATAATCGTATTTAAAGATAAGATTATTAATGTTACATACGTAATGGATTGGTATTCTAATACTATGGATTGCGTATATTATCAAGCTAATGGTGTCGATTATAAGCGAAACCCAGAAGCTTTTATGAAAAATTTTAAAGCATTGATCGGAGGTTAATATGACATCCGACGATAAGCATACAAGTCTATTAATTATAGGCAATTCTGAATCGACAAATAAGACATGTAAAATTGAAAAATTTAATACATTGTTCGACGTCGAAAAAGAATATGGAAAAGATTCAGATTTGTATCAAGCATATCAATTAGCTAAAAACTATTCGGCTCCCGACGTGTATTTAGTTAATATGCGAACGATATCTGATTTCTTAAATATTGCTAATCAATTAATAGACTATGATTTTGCATATATTTGTCCAACTAAAATAATGTTTTCCGATCAGTATACTGATCGTTATAATAAAGATTTAACAGATTACTATTTAAATGTATTATCTAGCAATTGTTATAAAAATCGAAGTATGATTATCGTAACAGATAAACATAGTTCTTTATTTGAAGATATCGATGACTTTAATAATTACTATGATAGTATTGTTCAAAAGTTTACTTCTGTGCATAATAAGAATAAATTTTTAGATAATATAATTTTAGTCGGCAATAATTTAAAATATATTCAATATAGTAATATAGTTGTAGCGGCGAAGTTAGCCGCCACGCCTATCAACGAGTACCCACTTTTATCGAATGAGGACACCGACTTTATATTAGATTATAAAGATATGCTTCCTAATGTTGTCTATTACAGAAATAGTTCATTAGTCGGTACAACCGTTGAAAATTTAGTTAACCTATCTAGCGAAAATCCTAATAAATCTGTCATGGTAATGCGTATTATTTATTACTTAGTCAGAGAAATGGACTTCGATGAATATATAGGAAAAAATTATCGGAAATTTTATCTGTTAAAGATAAGAGACCGATTAGAATCCTTATTAAAACAAAATGTAGGATTTGTTCTATACGACTATCATATCGATAGCGTTGAAGAACAATTAAGAGAAAATGGATTAGGGGTCGACATTATACTTCGGTATACGTTGTATCCTTTATTCACGACAGAGTCTTATACTGCGGAACAGAGGTTATAATGACAGACGAACTTACTCATGACGAACGATTTGTAATCGATCAGTTAAAAGCAAAAAAAGATAGCCTGTCAGTAATCAATGCTCCCGGTAGGCTAATGAATAATCGACGTAGAGTCGATCGATTAAGGGCTGAACAGTCCATTAGTTTTGATGAATTTATCGAGTTGCTCGTTAAATTAGTCGAAAAAGCGTTATATGAAGATCAAGTTAAAATGAGCCCAGACGAAGGGGCTACGATTAACGATCGCGATAAACCGATTAACAATCCGTATATTTTCTTTAAAATTATATCGGGTAAGACTATTAATAGTATTAAACCTCGATTAATGGAAAATACAATCAGACGTGCCCCAGGTCATCCTGAGTATCGTCCTGATAATAAATATCCCGTTAAAGAAAATATTGAAGAAGAAGGTGTTGAAGTATATCGTCATGCATTCGAATACATACTTCAATTCGATATCTTTGCTAGTAGTTATGCAACGGCTAATAAAGTCTTAAAAGACTTTGAAGAGTTGATGTATGACTATACGGGTTATGTTAAAAGTCGAGGCGTAAATGAACTTTTATATGATCAACGCTTAACAGATGAATCTAACGTGCAATATCGAGAAAAATATTCAGTTAGAAGTGTTCGCTACATTTTAAGAATAGACAAGATATTTGTTGTTACTCGCAAACTTATCGAACGTCTATTAAATCTTGATAAATAATTTTTAATCTAAGAGGTTGAATAATGGCGTACTCTTTCAAAGAGGAAATCCTCCGCGATCTTCCTGGCGTGTTTGTCGAAGTCAATTCTGTAAAGAAAAAACTTTATGACGACAGCCAATTCGGTACAACAGACGCAGTGCTTTGTATCGGTACTGCATTCGATGGTCCTAATGGTGTTCCTGTACCTATTTATGATCCATCTTATGCTACATATACTTATGGCGATACTTATAATCGCGAAACTAAACGTGAAGTAGACTTAACAGCTACGTTAGCCGATGCTTATAATGCAGGTTGCCGTACTCTTTACGGTTTCCGTATCGGTGGTTCTGAAGCTCAAAAAGATTTTAAATTGCGTTCTGACGATACTCTTCGTTTCCGTGTAAAATCTCGCTTCCCGTCTAACAAAGCAAAACAAGTATACTTTACTTTCGATAATACTCCAGGTCAAGAAACCTTAACTATTTACAAACCTGTATCTAAAGCAACGACTTACGAACGTTATAACGCTATGATTGATAACGAAGAAGAAATGATTAAAGTCGAAATCTCTTTGGGTCTTATGGGTGCTGGCTTTACTGCCGATACTCCTATCTCCGAAGTCATTCGTTATATCAACAACTTCCCTCGTAATAATGTCGTTACTTTATCTATCGTAAATAAAAAAGATCAAGACGTTACACTTCGTAAAGATTCTTACGAATTAGCTCTTGGTTCTATTTTCCCTGGTACATACTTCTTAGGCCGTAAACGTTCTTTAGTACCTTGCCGTACAGAAGTTCGTACTCATGTAATTAAGTCTAAAAAATCTCCGAAACCTTTCGGTTCCTTTACTGGTAAATATTTCCATACTCTTCGTATTAACACAGACGTTAATGCTGAGTACCCTATTTACTCTGTAAGCGATAAAGATTTGAACGAAGCCTTCACGACTGTCGGTTTAAAAATGTATACTCATAACGATTATCTTCGTACTCCTGGTGCATCTGCATTAGCATTTGAAGAAGACGATAAAGATTATGAAGATACTAATATGTCTAACTTCCAAAAATATATGAAGTTAGGTTCTGGCTTTGCTATTACAGCAACAGCTTTCCCTCGTACAAATTCTACTGGTCAATATTTGACTCCTCGTGTAAAAGAATCTGACGTTAAAGATAAACAATATGTTATTTCTATTGGTGAAGGTGCTTATTCCGTATTACAAAATGCCGATATGCCTTACCGTGTATTAGGCGCTCAAATCTGTGCCGACACTGTAATTGGTGGTCGCCTTCCTAAACCAAAAGATTTCTTAAAAGCATTCCCTATCGATGCTGTTATGGTTAACACTGTAGCAGGTGGTGCTCCTGTAGTCGATACCGAAATGTTTAAAGTAACTCCTGTAGTCGATATTAAAGATACTAAACATTCTCCACGTGCTTACAAATTTAGCTTTGCTAAAGTAGATAACGCTGCAGAAATTACTGACGAAAATATTTATCAAAACGAAGTATTTACAGTTATCCCTTCCGTAGCTAATGAAGCAGCTTTGGATTTAGATAATAAAACTTATCAAGCTGGTCAAACATTCTACTTTGAAGACACTAAAGAAGTGAAATCTATTACGTTCGATGGTAAACTTCAAAATGCTGTTTCTCCACATCAAAAATTCAAACACTTCGTTACGAAAGATAAAATTATCGAAGCAGAACCAGCAACTGGTAATACTGTGACATTTAAAGAAATCACATCTCTTGCTGATCTTCAATATGATACAGCTATGAACGGTTTGTTGACAGATGCTGATGCAACGACTGCTGCTTACTATGCAACGACTGCTGCTGCTGCAGCTGCAACTGCTGCTAATGCTAAATACGTATTACTTTCTGTTAATGACGTATTATGTGTCGGTAAATACGATGCTGGTGCTATCACTCCTATCGGTGAATACGATATCTTAACAGATAAAGATTCTCGTGACGATAAAGTTGTTACTTATATTGAAAACTTCGATTGCATTAACAACCGTGTTATTATGTCTGTAACAGATTTTAACTATCGTACCGTAGCAGAATTTATTTCTGACTTAAAAGATAACATAAACTTTACCGATAATTTTAAAGTAGAATTAACTGATAGTGGTATCGTCGAAAAAGATGCTCTTATCGAAGAAGTATTAGAACCTGTATTGGTTGGCGGTAAGGTCGATTTAGCTACTCTAGCTAAAGATCGTACTATCGATTACGATTATACTATGCGTATTCCTTATCGCACTCCTGATAACTTTGCTCGTCAATTGGCTCAACATTGTTTGTATACAGAATTGAAAACTGCTCATACTCATGGTTTGATCGGTGTAGAACGTATTTCTGATTACACATTGTCTGGTGTTGAACAAAAATTCCAAGATTTGAATAATTTAAATCTTAGCTTGGAATTGAAACGTGGTAACGGTCGTTCTGTAATCGATGACGACGGTACTCCTGTCGATATCGGCCGTTCTATTTCTTGTACATTCTTCCAAAACAATGTACCAGTTTACAATTCTACTTATGCATATGTAGGTAATGGTGCTGCCGCTTATGCTGGTATGGTTTCCGCATTGCCTGTAGAACAATCTCCTACGAACCAAAAAATCGGCATTTCTCCATTATTTGAATTAACAGCTTCTCAATTATCTAACTTAACAGCTAAAGGTATTGTTACAGTTAAGAATACATTTACTCGTGGTTATGTAATTACAGATGGCTGCACAATGGCGGATCCTACCGATGCATTATCTCGTCTTAATAGTGTTCGTATCATCGATGCTGTTGAACGAGCTATTCGCCGTGTCTGCGAACCATTTATTGGTAAACAAAATACTGTCTCCGTTCGTAACTCTATCCAAACAGGTTTGACATCTGAGTTGAATAAACTTAAAGGTGTATTGTTATATGACTACTTATTCGAAATTGCTAATGACGTAACTGCACTTCAATATACTTATATTGATATCAATTACACTATTATGCCATTTAACGAAATTCGTCAAATCAATAACTACATTCAAATTCGTCAACCTGGTACCTAGTAGTTTTTAATTAAAGAAGGAGGGGGCGGATAACCTCCGCCCCATTATTTAACACATGGCTTATTCTAATAACTCTGGTGTAACTACAGCGTCTGAATACACTCGTAGTTATACTACTTTTTCCGGCTGTGATATCGTAGCTACATTCGGTTCCGAAGTAGTTGCTGAAATTCAAGGTATTACAGTTTCTATTAACCGTGAAAAAGCTCCGGTCAATGTATAGGCCGTCCTAATCAGAAATGATAAGGTTATTAATGCGGAATTAAGCGGGAAGGCTAAGTATTCTATAGTATATGCTAATCCGAACCGAAGGCTTAACTGAGTTAAGTCAGGGGCAACGCATAGATGGTGAAAAGATATAATCCATCCACGAGGCCGCATTACGATAATTATAGATTATCCAGTGTAAGAGTTAGCACTGCTTAACGTTAAACGAAGGTAAAAAGTTATGCTAAACTGGATCAGAAAAGACTGGTCGATGAGAATGAGCGAAAGCTCCAGATAATAAGATAAAAAGCTTATTGAGAATCATTATTGTTATACATTCGGTTCAGCAGAACCTCGCTCTATTTCGAGAGGTAAGAATACCACTTTTGCTTCTCCTTTGCAGTAATGCAATGCATAATTAAACTCTGTGATATGCTGGAAACCCCTTAGAGCCTTTAGTACCAAAGTGTGACAATCTAAAGGATTGGGCAATCAGCAGGCAGCGTAAGCGCCTCAACGACTATCCGTAAGGAGTACATCATAACAGCTGATGGAAGTGCAGAGCTCTTTATATCTATCTGAGGTATTGCTATATTTATCTTCTTGTAATATAATAAATATATAAGGAGGTCATAAATATGGCAAAATATAATTATAATTTTGATATTTTAGAAAAAGAATCACCTGAAAAATATTATTTCCTTGGTTTTTTAGCAGCAGATGCTTACATATCTGATAAAGGTATAAATTTTGAATTAAATGTTAAAGACCGATATATGGTTGAAAAACTTAGAGATTATATTTGTCCAGAAAAACCTGTATATAATCATGAAAAAACAAATTCTGTAGCTTTTTCAATAACTAACAAGAAAAAATGTTTGGAATTAAAAAAATATTTTTCTATGACCAGTAACAAAAAGACAGAAGAAATTAAATTTCCAGAAGTACCAAATGAATATCTTCGAGATTTTATTCGAGGAATAATTGATGGCGATGGGAATATTAATACAACTAAAGGATATAAAGGAAATAAAATTTATATTGGTGCTAGATTAAGAATTCTAGGTAGTGAAACTTTTCTAAAAGAATTAAATGAAAAAACAAAATTGTTATATCCACATAATACTAATGCTATAAGTAAAAAAGGCAAAGAAAACATTCATGTTGTAACTTATAATTTTAAAACAGCACGAGAATTATTAAAAATAATTTATTATGATGGATGTTTATGTTTAAAAAGAAAATTTGATAGATCTAGAGATGAAGATATAGTCTCAACTTTAGTGAAAACTAAATAATAATCATTCTCAAAGAAAAGAGGTATTGCAGGTACTATTGTATTCACATTATTTGACCGTGATGCTCTAGTCGACGCACTTGCTGTTCGTGCTGCTAAAGCAGCATACTTCCAACGTATCGGTGGTGATATTAATTATCAACCGTACACAATTACTGAGTGGGATACAAAATTAACTAATATGGTTGTTAATTCTTTAGGTGCTAACAACAGCAATAGTCAAGTAGCTTCCACTAACCCATTTAAAGTTACACAAAATGTAGCTATTCAATCTACTCCAAAATACTCTGACGAAATTCCTCCATTCGACATTACATTGTCCTTTGCGAATGAATATGGTCAATCTGCAGTAATGGTTATCTATGGCTGCGAAATTTTGAATGAAGCTTCTAGCTTCTCCGTAGATTCTACTACTACTGATAAAGCTTGTACTTACATTGCTCGCTCTGTAGATTACTTGCAACCAGTAGAAAACAAATACTTGCTTGATAACAAGTACTAATAAATTCGGCGAGGAAATTTTTTCCTCGCCTTTTATTTTTTTCTTAGGAGAATAATAGGCGTGAAAAAATCTCAAGAAAATACTAATCAAATATTTCTTTATTTGAATCGTGGTTTACAAGACTACATTAATCAATCTTTGCTATCTGGAGAACATTCTAATAATGTTAAGAAAGATATGGAAGAAATATGCTATAATATTATTAGTGAGCGTAATATTGAACTTAAAACAAACATTATTACGTTGATCAATAATAGAGTTCAACAATATATGAAATTATACAATTTAAAGGTGAAATATGCCAAATGATTTGTCTTTAGGTAATAAAGACGTAGTTCAAACCTCAAAGTATACAAGAACGTATACTTCTTATTAAGATGTTAAAATAGTTTTCATATTTTTAATTATGAAATATATTTTAACAAAATAGTAAGCCTATTGGGAAACTAGTAGGTAGTGACGTTCTTACGCGTCCAACAAAGACACTGAATTGCTGGAAACTCCTAAAGCTTGAATAGCTACAACGTAAATTCTTAACAAGAATTAAGTGTGAATGCAGTGAAAACAGAAAAAATATTTAAGATGATATATGGTTAAAACCTAAGTATTACGATAATGGACAATCAGCAGCCAAGCTTACACATCGGTGTAAGAAAGGTTCAACGACTAGACCTCGTGAGGGTCGTACACTATAAGCGTTTGATAGTGGAAGTGGTGTCGCCTAAGTCGCGTTAGCGATATGGATAAGATATAGTCTGTGCTTGCATGAAAATGCAAGGTGCACATAGTGGTGCCGGTTAAAGAGTAGCGTCTTTGATTGAACGAGACCTCTAATTGATTTTAAAAATGTGATTCTAAAATGTCCTGAAAAAGTTTTACTAAAAATTTGCTTTTGCAGTAAAAATATATTATAATTATCTCGTAATATAATATTAGAAAGCGAGGTGATTATAATGTATTTAACGATAAAACAACAAGTAAAACATTTAACAAAAGAAGAATATAATATTTTAAGAGAATTATGTAGAATAGCTAAGAATTTAACTAATCAAGCAATATATAGTATTAGACAATATTATTTTCAAGAAAAACAATATTTAAGATATGAAGCAAATTATCATGAATTAAAAAATTCTGAAAATTATAAGTTATTAAATTCTAATATGGCTCAACAGACTCTTAAAGATGTTGATCAAATGTTTAAATCATTTTTTGCTTTGATTAAATTAGCAAAGCAAGGCAAATATAATTTTAAACATATTAAATTGCCTAAATATTTACCAAAAAATGATTATTCATCATTAATTATTGCTCAATTTAAAATTAAAGATAATAATATTTTAACAGTTCCATATTCTAATACTTTTAAGAAAAAATATGAAACTAAAATTCAAATTAAAGTTCCTAAAATATTAGAAAATAAGAAAATAAAAGAAATTCAAATTATTCCTAAATTTAATGCTAGGTTCTTCGAAATTCAATATACTTATGAAATTCAAGAAGAAAATATACAATTAAATACTAACAATGCACTGGCTATTGATTTAGGTATTAATAATTTGTGTACTTGTGTTACAAATATAGGAAAGTCTTTTATTATTGATGGGAAAAAATTAAAGTCTATTAATCAATTCTTTAATAAACGAAATGCAGAATTACAATCTATAAAAGATAAACAAAATATCAAAGTGCAAACTAGGCAACAATATTTAATTTCTCGTAAGAGAAAAAATAGAGTTGACGATTATATTAATAAAACTTGTCGATATATTATTAATTATTGTTTAGTTAATGATATTGGCACTTTAGTAATTGGATATAATCAATCGTTTCAAAATAAAGCTAATTTAGGTAGAAAAAATAATCAAATTTTTACACAATTACCATTCGGTAAGATTCGTGAAAAATTAGAATATTTATGCAAACGATATAATATTAACTATATTTTGCAAGAAGAATCTTATACGTCAAAAGCTAGTTTTTTTGATAATGATGAATTACCTATTTATAATGCAGATAACCCACAAACTTATGAGTTTAGCGGTAAACGCGTTAAAAGAGGTTTATATCAAACTAAAAATAATTATCTTTTAAATGCAGATTGTAATGGAGCATTAAATATTCTTCGTAAAAGTAAAGCCGTAGACTTAACTGTCTTAAGCCTTAGAGGCGAACTGGACACGCCTAAAAGAATAAGGATTTCTTAGAAAATCAAACTTCTTAACAAAATAACTTTATGTTATTTTTAGAATCATACGATTTTAATCGTGTGAGGTTCAGAGCGGGTGTGATATTGTAGCTTCTATTAATATTACGATTCCAGGTCAAGAAACTATTTCGAAAGTATTTGGGAGCCTACAAACATTCTCCTATAGTATACATCAAGAAAAAGCTCCGGTAAGAACATTGGGCGATGTTAATGCTATCACGTATGTCGATGGCCCAAGAACAATTGCCGGCTCTATGGTATTTGCCGTATTAGATAAACATGTTATCTATGAGATTATGGACGATGTATATAAGAAAGGTAATTATCAAAATAAACATTTTTTAATGGATGAATTACCTAACTTTGACGTTACATTATCGTTCGCTAATGAATATGGACGTCAGTCTACCATTAGTGTGTATAATTGTACGATAATCGATGAAGGTCAGATTATGTCGATTAATGATATCTTAACAGAAAATACATATCATTATTATGCGACCGATATCGATTATATGACAGAGTCTCAAAATTATTATACGCTTAACGAAAAGAGTATCATCGATTCTAATCCATGGTTAACGACTAATAATGCTAAGATTAAAACGCAAAATATTAAAGTGCAATATGGTATTCCTGTATTAACATTGTCTAAAGAAGGATATTATTCTTTTAAGACATATATGGATGCTCTTAATAGAAAGTATAAAAAATTAGCCAATCAATTTATGGGCGAAAAAGAATCTGAAAAGATGGCCCAGCTTAAAAAAGATTATTATAATCTTAGAACTGAAGCTGAGCAATATTATCCGTCTCAAGCATTATTATCTAAGACACAAAAGAAAGTTCGTTTCTTAGAACGTAAACGTTTAAAAGTTAATAAAGAATACGATAATTTTAGAACATCATTATACACATCAAGACGTGACGTTCCTGATTATTCTAAGTTCAGAGTTAATGGCAAAGCTAAAAACGAATCTGAAATTCCCGACTATTCTAAATATAGATTAGATCCTAAGAAAGATAATTCTAATCTTCCTTCATATGATGACTTTAGAAAAAAAGAAAATGATCGTCATGAGAAAAAAGATGATATTCCTGATTACTCTAACTTTAGAAAAAATCGTAATAAAACTGTTAAAGAAGAAGAAGCAACTCATTATAAATTAGATGAAAATGGTAACGTGGTTATTATAGATACACATGTAGACAATAAAGGAGGCGACGATAATATTGAACACATCTAGTATTACATTTTTGTGGCAATTTGAAGATTTTGTCTCTTTGTATTGTAACGATTATTTTAATGGTCATACTACGTTACATGTTGATGACGGATCTAAAGTAAGAGATTTTGCATTAGACGATGCTAATATTATTATCGATGATTTAGAAAATAACATGTATCGACTATGGACATCTGGTCCTGATGGAAAGTCCGAAGAAAAATACATCGAGATTTTTTCAGAAACGATGACCGATCAAATTGAATATCTTAACGATATATCTATTCAAGTTAAAGACATTCAAACAATTGTTGATTATGCTGAGAACATTTCAAATGAAAGAGGTTTAAATTTAGTCGAATCTTTGTACTATGCCTATTTAGCTACAAACGATAAAAAACAAAAATTAAATTTCTTTTATTTATTAATGGGCGCTATTAAATTAAACAACAATAATAATTTTAATAATAATATCGATAATAATAGTAGTTTATATATTTATGATTCACAACGAGCATTAATGAATCCTGAATTGGCTAATGGATTTTTATCAGGATCTATTAAGTTATATAAATTTACCGGCAAGTTTTATGAATATCAAGATACAGTATTCTTTGACAAAGAAGATGTTGACTTATCTTTTTTAGATCGAGATTATTTATATCGATTAGATATCGTTGTCGGCAATCAATTAATTAATAGCTATTATACTTTAAATCCTACAGTCAATACGGCTAAGCAAGTGTGGGATAGATTATATAAGATAGTTGAATCTATTAATAATCGATTAAATGGACTTAGATATTTACCATTAGCTTATCATAAATTCGATGAAGAAACACAACTTGCTATTAGTTTACTAATGGATAAGAATGTCGATGCTCATTATTTACAACAACCGAGAATTGGTGTCGACGAAGAATATATCACGGCTCATATCGAGGGTGCTAATAAATATTCTGATTTAGATGGTGTATACTTCTGTATCACTGATGTCGAAGGCTTAGCATCTGATCAAATTTTATTTAAGAAGAAAGTCGATAATTTAATTGTTGATTTACCAATACAAGGTAATTCTATTTATGACGGCTGTTATTATTCTTTTTTAATAGACTCTAATAAAAGAATTATCTCGCCAATAACATTATTTAATATTAATGAAGATATTGAACATGATTATATAGAGGCAACGTTAAAGATATCGCAAAAACAATTATTAAATTTCTTATACGAAGAATTTGAAGAAGAAGATGTTAATAAGTATTATTATTTATTTACAGATTGTATTGGCAATAGCGAAGTAACTTTATCTAATTATTTTGATAAGGTTATCGATCGATTTGTACAGTCTAACTTTAACGAAGATTTCTTCGATTTAATTCATTATATTAATGTATATAGATTTAGTAATCAAACATATTCTAATCAAAATTTATTAGCTTATAATGATGAACCTGCTCATAGAATTATAATGCCTAACGATGTTAACAAAGAATATATTATGCAAGCCGTTAAATTTAAGCGCGGCGAAAATTATACATATGATTATAAATTAGTTAATGATAATGCTGATTATATAACGTATGACAATGCAGATTATACAGTTATTTCTATATTTGAAAAAGATACGGCAATGCATTGTGGACTAATTACAGTAAATCGAATTGGTTTTGATTATCGTATTAATACATGGAATATATCTGTATCTAATAAATTAGACATTTAATGAAAGGTTTGTTATAATAATATGAGACGTAAACGATATGATAATCACCTTTCTAGTCAATTATCTTATACGAATAAAGTTGTCGAACAAGATATAACAAGAACATCGTCTGGATACATTAAAAAGAATCCAGTATATAAACGTTATTTTTCTCAGATCGATGCGAACGTTTGGTTCGGCGATAAGCTCGTAACTGATATACAAAATATATCGTATGGATTACAGCAACACGATATGCCTTTATTTGGATATAATTCTTATATTTACGATGAATTAGCAATAGGTAATCGACTAGTACAAGGAACGTTTACTATTAATTTTACGGCTCCGTTATATATTGAAACTATTATAGATAGCTATCAGAATATGACAACTAATGTTACTGATAAGACAACTGAAGACGATTATGATAAAGTCATAGCTCCGCATTATGCAGGAAATGTCGTTACGACGAATCCAGAGTATAATGCTATTTGGCGTAAAGGATTTGAAATCGATATTCTATATGGACAAGACGATGATATCATTGGTCAACCTCTTCATGTTATCTTATTAGATTGTCATATTACATCAGTACAAACAATACATGATTCATCTGGACATCCAATATTAGAACAATATACATTTATATCGAGAGACCGAAAAGTAATTAATAAATAGGCGGTTAATATGCAAAATAAGAAGAAACATAAATTCCAACAACAACGTGAAAAAATTCAAATGCATGAAACAATCACGACACAAGACGCTCCAGAAGTAACTGTTAAAGAAACGACTGAAGCCGATATAAAAGAAACGGTAAAAAAAAACGAAATTCCGGAAGAATCTACAAATTCTGTGAGTCAAGATTCTAATCTTGAATACGAATATGATCCAGCCGATACTGAATATTTAACGATCGATAAGGCTAACGAAATTCGTGAAGCATATCCTGGACAATGTCGTCGATTTGCTTTTGATGGCGAACAAATGATTATTATTCGTAAAGTACAACGTGAAGAAGTTCCGTTAATGATGAATTTAACACCAGATCAACAAGCATATATTAATTCTCTCGAAGATGAATTTGATCAACGACGCGCAATCGAAGATGCTCGTAATTATAATCTCGTAAAATATTTCATTCCGTTCCCATCTGCTGATCGTATTAATTATTTAATCGATAACTATGTAGGCTTTGTACCATTAGTATCTGATAGAATTTTACAAATTTCTGGTTTTACTGCATCTCCGATGGTGGAATTATAATGGAAGAACGTTTCGATGTTATATATGATCAGTTAAAAAATTACTATAAACATATCTTTACATATTCCTCTTATGAGTTTCCGATTATTTATATTCCGTTAACGAGAGCTCAATATTATGATCTATTCGAGGATCCTAATATGATGGATATGGAACGTGAAGATATTATATGTAAAACTTGTATCGTATATCCTGAAAATATTAATATAGAAAAAATGCCAGCAGGTATTGTTTCCGATATTGCCGATAAAATTCTTGAAGCTTCATTTATGAGCGAAAAAGGACGGAAGATGTTATTTGCAGCAGCTGCTAAAAAAATGCAAAATGTCGATCGTCAAATTTCTTGTATCATTCATGAAGCATTTCCTGAATACGATATCGAAGATATCGATAATTGGAATATGTTACGCACGACTGATTTTCTTATTAGAAGTGAATGGATTCTTCGAACAATTCAAGGTAAGCCACCTCTCGATATCGAAAAGATTTTAACACAAGGTAGCGATATTACGTTGAAGCCAGAAGATCCTCGTTTCTATAACGAAGAAAAAGCTGAATTCGATCGTTTACGAGAAATCAATACTCCGGCTAAAGATAATAAACCTGTTCCTAAAAAGAAAACGACATTAAAACGTCCTCAACGTCGACGTAATCAAGTATCTGAAGAACAATTAGCAAGTATGTTCCCAGAAGCATTTGAAAATACTGGCGATGAAAAGTCATTTAAAGACATGGCAATGGGTTCTAAAAATCCTAACGATATGACGTTAGCAGAACTTGCAGAATTAAGAAATAACAATTAAAAGGATAATATATGGTAGATTACTTAAAAAATGGCAGTGACAATGATTCTGTCGTCGAAGGTATATCTAATCTAGTCGATGCAGCAGCGGTCGCCGGCACTATTGTCGGCACCGCTTTTTTGCTATCTAGAACTAAACAAGGTGCTAAATTTTTATCAGAAGTCGATCCGATTATCGGCAAGATGTCTGATCGTATTGCTAGTATTGGTGCTGACGGTAGTAATCGTTTATCGATAAGTGAAACAATACGTGGTATATCTCATATCGATCAGTTTAGAAGAATCGATCAAGATTTTGCTATTAATAATACGAGCAATATAGGTTTATTTCGTAATCTAGCCGATGCAGCATACGATGCTGCTGACTGGGAGGAGCGTGAACTTGGACGACAATATCAAGCTAAAATATTTGGCGATATTGGCGATGCATTAAAATCTCAAGGCGTTCAAGACGGACAAGTACAATTTCTTATGGAGTTTGTTAGTAGTCGTTCTACGTCGACAGTATTAGATAAAAATTCTGGCAAACTACAAGAAGGTTTTATTGCTGAAGTTGAAAATCATTGGCATGATTTCTTAGAAGAAAAAGATGCTGCTTTTAACGATACAATTGATCAATCAATTCGAGCATTACAAAATATTTCTAATCAAACATTCGATACGTTTAATGATTTTAAATCATTAGACGAAAACATTATAAGAGCCCGTCAAGCACGTCAAGATTTTATTCAAGAAATTAATAGAAGTGCTAAAGAAGCATTAAAAAGACAAAATAATGAAGTCTCTTATCATACGATTGGAAATATCTTAGATCAAGATGCACGGAATCCTGAGTTTGATTTTGTCGTACATGAAAAAGGTCAAATGGCCTCTCTCGATGGAAAGACTGTATCTGATCGATTATATTCACAAAACGAAGATATTATCACGGATACTCTCGATACGATTCGTCAATTAAGTGCAACTAAGGACGGCTATTATGTCGATGGCCAAAAATTAAATACTCCTAATATCAATAAAATAGTAAGAGAAGCAAAAGATGTATGGCATGAAACGTTACCGTATTCGTTATCACATGCTGCTGATTTTAAAAATGTCGATAATTTAAAAGTCGAATATTTAAATAAATATGACTTTAAAGGTGTATTAGATAGCATAGTCGATAAAAATAGTACTGTTCAAAGAATTGGCAATCGACTATTTGAATTAAAATCTGACGGTACTCGACACGAATTAGATACGAGCGGTATGCGTTTTGTTCGAGAAGACTCATATGTCGTTAAGATATCTAAAGATTTTTCTAATTATGGAAAAGTTAATTACGATAATGGTAAACGAAGAATCTTCGGCGAAACAAGTCGTAAGCGTACGTCTGACGTATGGGGTAATAACTATAATACATATCTAAATAAAGATATGAACGAAGTTGCAAGACACTCTGAAGAAAAAGCGATGATGGGTATTCGCAACCATAGCTTTAAACGAAGTATCGATTCGCTAGATATAAAAGTAAAATTAGACGATAAATTACGTTCTGAACTATTAAAAGCTGCTGAAGATAATCCTGAGTTAAGTTATAAAATTGAAAATATGCTCGACGTTATCGATGCTAAAACAGAATCGGAAAAACGTAGAGTTCTAAGAGATATACCGACAGAAGGCACTAAGTCATCTGAATTTCAACGGTTACAATCAGCAGCGATTCGTGGTCGATCTATTAAGCCAAAGCTTGTCGATGACTCAACATCTATTACACAAAAAACATTATATGCTAAATTAAGCAAATCAGAGTCTATTGACGAAGCAGCTATTAACGAAATATTAGCATCTTTGCCTGCCGATAGAGATAAAGCATTAGCATTTATTAATAAGTTAAATGTACCGGATACTATCAAATTAAATTTAAGAGATCGATATAATGTCGAACAATTAAAGATTAAAACTAATTTAAACGAAATTATTAGCGAAAATCATGTCGATATAAACGGTAAAGATTTGAGCATAGAAGATGCTAAAAAGATTCAGAATGAAATTATAAGTAATCCTGAATTACAACGAACATTAAATCGTTACTTAGGTTCTGGTAAAGATTATAAAGCTCGTTATGAGTCTAAAAAAAGTTCTTCTCGTTTAATAGCTATTAATAAAGGTTTTAATCTAAAAGGCATCGTATCAGATCTAAACAAAATAAATTATAAAGGTCTTAATAATCGTATAGGCCAAGGTCTTCGAGGCATGTTTTCTAATACGAATCTTGATCATTTTGGTGCCGGTGCTCTTATTAATTACAAATTAAATTTTCCGACTGCAAAATATCATGGGACTGATTTATCTATTGGCGGTAGTTTGTTATATAAGATGGCAGATCGTCTTAACGAAGGTTTAAATAATGGGTTCCTAGACCAAGCTCTCGGTTTTGTGCATCCAATATTTGGCGAACGTTTATCTGCTTATTTTAAAACTGGATTAAGTCTTGGTTTCCATGAAGGCGATACAAGAAGTTTTGCACAATTAAGTTACAACTTATTATTCAAACGTGTATTACCAGCATCGATTGCATTAACTCAATTAGATTGGGCTAACGATACATTCGGAATTAATAAAAATTTCCAAATTGGTTTAGCCAATATGGATTTAGGGTTTAGAAAATTTACCGATGCGACTGGTTTAACCGACGTATTTAAGCTAGCTAAAATGGCCAATCCGGCTGCTCAATACATTAGTGGCGATTATCGTCCTTATCAGTCTTATGACGAACGATTAGATTACTATCAAAATGGTAAAGATCCTATTAGATCTGGACGTTATTGGGTATGGGGTTCTACTAATGAATTTCGAGGCGGAAGTATTTCCTATTGGGAAGATAATAGTTTAAAGTTAGCACAATCTGATTATTATAATAAATCAGTATATGGTGGCTATTGGTCTAAATGGGCACACAGTCCTATTCCGACATTAACAAATCCTCTCTCTCCATTAGTATATGCTTTTAACCCTTATTGGTTAGAAGAAAAACATATGGAAGATCGTCCTTATCTATTATCAGCTCCTTTATTTGAACAAGGTACATTACAAAGCTTAGTATTAAATCCTACGCTTGGTGAAATTATTAAGCCACAACGTCGTTATCATGAAGATCGTATGTGGTTTGGTAAAGACGTTAAAGCTATCATGTACCAAATGAATCAGAAGATTCATCAATCGGAAGATGAAGATAATCGTTATATTATCTTCCAAAATGGTCGTTTGGGCGTATATGATTTCAGAGCGTTTAGTCATCCGACAGATACTGAATACGTACAAGGTCAAGGTCAAGAATATACTGGACAAGCTCCAGCGTTTGCATTGGCTAAAGATTATTCTAATTATATTAATAGCGATGGCACGATAGACGCATCGGCATATGCTAGTCTACAACCAGTATCTCCTGGTGTAGGTGCTGCTGTATCGGCAATGAATAGTGCTATTCAATCAGGTAGTTCTCCTTATACAAATGCTTCGGGTATGTATATACAACAACGTATCAGAAGAACTCGAAGCAATAAAGGCACTGTTCAAGAAATGCTTGATAATGCCGATATGTATAATAACTTAATGAATTCGAGTGGCGGTCGTAGTTATCTCGATGAATTAATGACTACGTCTCGTTTGTTAACCGGTATTTATGGTTATGCTGGAACTATGATATTCGGTCGTGATGAATCTAAATTTATTGCCGACGCTGGCGACATTAATTCGTTCACTCGGAGATTCTGGGATTCTGGCATCGGTGGTGTCGGCGGTGAACAAATGGAAATTGTTCGTCGTTTCTTACCAGAATATTCAAGACGTCGACGTGTTAATCCGTTAATGAATACGATGGCTGAAAAGCATCCATGGATGCCAGAAAAATTTATGGTCGGAGATCCATTTTCCAGTTTACCTATGGGTGAGGCTCGATTACCTGGCGAAGGTTATGAAGCTATTAATCAATTACATCCGGATCAGTTTGCTTCTGATGGATATGGTGCTATCGATCGGTATAAAATATTAGCCGATATTGCTCCGAACAGTGCTGAATATAAATACTGGAAACAAATCGTCAAAATGATGAATAATGACGAGGCGAAGAAAGTATTAAAAGATACCGAAGAAATGGTTAAGCATCAAGGAAAGAAACATGATTTCTTTGATTATAAATTCTTAGGCAAAACAACAACAGCTCTTGATGGACATATCGAACAAATATTATCAAATGGTAAATTTAAATTAGCTGGCGACGATAATTTATATCAAATTGCCGGCGTTAAGTTTAAAGATAATGGTTACATGTCGAAGAACCAATTAAAGCAAGTGTTAACTGAAGGTTCTCACGTAACATTACGTATTGATGATGAAGAACGTAATCCAGATATTAATGCACCGCAAGCTCCTAAAAAAGCTGCTGTATTCTTAGATGGCGAAAATATTTCCGATACGTTACGACAAGTTGGTTTGGCCGATTACGATATGGAAGATACTTCGGCAGCCGGTGCTTATGCGAACTATGGATTAGTCGGAAGATTATTCGGGACAGCTGCTGAAATCGTAGCACATGCTCCTATTCCGATTATTCATTCACAATTAATGCGTGTTAATAGTCCTCTCGAAGAATATCGTTCTGATCAGCTATATGGCACAGGATTTCAATCTTGGGATAGTATGTTAGCATCATTTGTATATCCTACGTTTGAACAAGCTAAGACAGATTTTATGCGTGATGTAATTTCTGATTCTTTGTGGCGATTTTATAAAGGATATGAATCAGGTGCTTTAACAGAAAATATTAGTAAACGTTCGACAACGATATTAAAAACAATTGCGACGTATAGTAATGGCACCGCTTTAGCGGGTGAAATTACAGGTCGTTTTGCGTTTACTGGTGCAAATTCATCGACTCGTCGTGATCAACTTGCTAATGCAGGTCGACATATCGGTAATATCTATTCGATGGTAACTTCACTTCAAGATCCTATGTATGCTGCTTATGCATGGGGACGAATGGGCTGGGATTCTTCTAAAGTATATGATTTATGGAAAGATGTTGGAAATGTAAATTTCGATTCTGTTCTCGATTATGCTGAGCATATGAATATACTTAAACCAGCAAGACTATTAAGTGAAGAAACTGGAGTGGCTGTCGATGTTATTCAAGCTGCTCGTAAATTTAAATTAGGACGTATTTCTCAGGCAATAGCATTTGCTGCTGCCGGTACGGCTTTAGCTGTCGGAGAAGATAATCCATTAACTCGATTATTTGGTAAAGAATCTCATGTATATACTCCTGATGCTGTAAAAGAACGTTGGGATACTGAAGATTACTTCGACAGATTACGCTATATTAAATATATGGCGTTATATGAAGCGGCTAAAGAAAAAGCTAAAAAAGAAGAAGGCGTCGATGTCGATAAATTATATAAGCATCAAGAAGCTCTTCGTGCCGAGATGAATGGTGACGTAAGCATAACCGATATGATGTCGGCAATTCTTACGTCTGGCAAACCTGCCGACGATCCAATTGCACAATGGGTTCAAAAAACGTTTGGTCGTTTAAGTGACGATATGACGACATTAGTAGCTGGTAAATATACTGAACAAGCTATTATGTTCCATCAAGTTGCAGAGTCGACTGTATATGCTTTAAATAAAGATAGTGAATATTCTGATATTATTCGTGCTTTGCCGAATACGGAAAAAGAATATTTCGTAGAATTTGCTAAAGTAACTGATGAACGTCGTCGTAGAGAAATTCTTAAGAATGTATCGCCATCGTTAGCAAAAGCATTAAAGCTTGTTTGGTATCAAGAAGATACAGAAACTGAATCCAACGAATCGTTCTTTGAACGTCATAATTTACCAGATCCTTTATGGGCTGGTTGGGATGCGTCTTCTAATTTAGATAATATTAAAGCAAAAATTATTTATAACGAAGGTATGCAATATGCCGACTACGGTATTTATTCTTCTTCATATGAAGATCCTGAAGTTATAAATGCTCCGAATATAGATAATATTCATGACGGTAGTAATCCGTTATCAGTTCGTATGAATTTAAATGCTTTATTAAGTGGTATTGGCTTAACAGATAAACGTATTCAAGTTAATCCGACACAAGACGAAGGTGTCATCGATGTTGTATCTAATGTCACGGCAGTATTAGGATATAAAATAGAAAAAGCACTTTCAATTTTTAGTTAATTAATTAAGAGGTAACAATGGCTTACGATAGTTTCATTATAAATTCGGCATACAAACAAAGATCATTTACGACAGCTGGATTTGATACGCTTTCTTCGCTAAATACGATATTAAGCAATGTTCGTCTCGAAAGACGAAAACATACCGAATTAGTTTTAAATACTACGACAACTTTGCCAGTTGCCCTTAACGGTATGGCTAATAAAGAATATGTATTGGACGATAAAGCATATATATTTGATATCGAGACATTGCCATCTATTAAAGTTGGCAATGAGCAGATACCAGATATTATGTGGCAGTATACGGCTCGTCGAGAAGGCGAGACATATAATATGTACTCCGGTATCGACAAAAAAGCAGAAACTGCATACCGTAATTTATTTTTAAATCCAGACTTTAAACGTGAAGAATTAAGTCGAAGTGAAAAAGTAGTTGCCGATACGTTAGCGCGTATCGGTAAAAACTACCGTGATGGTTCTGGTGGTATTCCAGAAGCATTATCTCCATTAGGTTATAAAGATTATACCGATACTAAAAAGTATCAGGAACTAATTGAAAACGGTATTAATGCATTAGCTAAAGAAGGCGATGCTACTCATTTAATAGCTAAAGAGATTGTCGATCATATTCATAAAGATACGACTTTAGTTACTTATAATGGTAAAACATTCGACGTTAATATGACGTCGCAACAAATAGCTCGTGATACTGGTATCGATAAAAAAGTTCGTGGCCTTGCTATTAATAAATTAAATAAGGCTAATCATTATGATCCATATCGAGAAATTCGTACGGCATATCAATTAAATCCTCAAGCGATGAAAGAAGCTTATCGCGAACACATTGTAGGAAGCGATATTGCTAAAGAACGATTGATCGGCGAATTTACTGGTTGGTCTAATAAACAAACAAGTTTTGGTTTAGCGTTAGGCCTTGATGTTAATGCCGCTCATAGTGCGATTGAAGATACCGGTGTATTTGAAAATTTAATGAAAAATCCTGGCTTTAGATCATTTATGGCTAAAGCTATCGAAATCAATAATTCTCCGAAAAATAAAATTCAATATAAAGTAAGTGCTGGTGCCACAATATTTAATATGTCTTCACTATGGAATCGTGATCGTGGTATTTTAATGTTCCAACAAGCCGAAGACGGCGGATATGAATTTCCGCAATTCTCTGCTCGCGTTAATAGTGACGGTGCTTTTACTGCTTATAATAATGCTCCGGTTGTAACTAATTCTGCGTATAATGTAAAATATGTCGGACAACTTGATCGCAATGATTCATCGTTAGGTGCTTTTGCTTATGAACATGCTAATGAGCTCGGGTTAAAAGGTAATGACGATATTCATTATATTGCGTTAGAAGAAGCGAGTGGACGCGGTCCTGTTCGTTATATTATGGGTTCTAAGAAAGTATTAGAAGATACACTTACCGATAGTTTTAGAGTCTTAAGTAATACGTCGGCGTATGGCGAAACGACATATAATTTCGAACAAATTGTATCGGCGGCTAATTCATTAGGTATTCCGATGGGCAGACCTGACGATACGATGGATAAAGTTATGGCTGCATCAGTTAAACGACAATCATCAGCTAATGCTTGGGATAAAATTGAATCAGGTTCTTTTAATCGTGAAGCATATGTAACTGGCCCGTTAATTAAAAACTTTGCAGAAAATGAACGAGGCATGGCCCTTAATATTTTAGGCGATGCTTTAGAACTCGGTACCGATGTTGCGACAGCTGCTTCGGCTCGTAAAGCTGGAGATGCTGGCGGTATTATTATTGACGACTTTATGAAACGTACCGAACAATTGTTCGGTCTTGCTAAACAACATTATGGTATTGATCCTAATGATCCTAAGAGTAAGATGTTCTCTGTTGCCGGCGTTCAAAAAATTATCGATAATATTAATAATGAAGATGTATTGTCTATGGTTAATATGGTTCAGACAGAAGCAGCTGCTTTACCTGGTGTAAAAGATTATCACAAAACTGTAGCCATGAATTTATTAGCTAAAGAATACCATAAAGTTTACGATGAGTTACATCCAGAATACGGATATCGGGCATCGATATCTGATAAGATGTTAGATGGTATATCTAAAGATATGCATTTATCTGGTGGCGCTTTTTCATTTGATGTTCGACAAGAAAATGCAGACAAATCTATTGGCTCTATTAAGAATACGATGAAAAGATTATTAACAAAACCAGGTAATGATTTTGTATCTCGTTCTGATTATGTTAATGGGTATTCTATATTAATTAAAAATATTTTCGGCGCTAAAAGCAAACAGGCTCGAGGTTTCGAAAATTTAGTAGCAAGTCAAAATGCTGATATGCCTGATTTTGCAGAATATGTTTTTAGAAACGTACAACGATTACGAATGAATACATATCGCAATAGTCAAAAATATCATGAGATGTTTAGAACAAGTTCTACGCCAAGTAAAGATGTTTCGTTATTTAAGGATAACGACGAATTAGTTAATCGTTTACGTGCTGGCGTTATTAAAAATCTAAAAGCATTATCTTCGACGCCAGAAGATTCTGTTAATAGTATTTATAATTATTTAATGGGCAATATTACGCGTAGCGATTTCGATATTTTTTCTAATCGTAATAGCTATGCTGGCAATCTTTATGATCAAGTTTCTGATCATATGAAATCATTTGCTAATCAGTTAGAATACTTAGCTCATCAAAATCAACAAGATATTTTGATTAAAGATGGTCGATTAATGATGGGTAAGGGGAATACATTCCGTGATATTACAGGAAGTATCCCGTTATTAAAACGTTTAGATAGTGTACCCGTACTTGCTTTCGGTAATACTAATATTGCTATTAATCCTATGTTGAATGTAGTCGAAGGCACTAAACCGAATGAAAAATTTGTTCAAATTGGCATTAAAGGTTTATCGGTATATGACCATTTAGAAAATAGCGTTAAATATACGCTAGAAAATAGTAAAGGTCTCGGACAAATGTCACCTGTCGAAGCTTTATTCGAAACATTAAATCGCCTTAAAAAAAATTTAAATATTACGTATTCTAAAGAACCGATCGAAGGAAAAACTCCGGCTTTATTGCATGGGTATGGCGGCGTATTAGATTCTTCGTTTCAATTAGATACGTCTGGCATAAAAGAAGATTTTAAATTTTTATATCAGTCTGGTTATTTAACAGATGAACATATTAAAGCTTCTGGCATTGCTGATGATTGGGAACATATTAATTTCCAAGATAACGAATCTCTCCAAAATGAGTTTATTAAAAAATACATTTACAAAGGTTATAGCGGAAAAGGTTCTGTATTTAATAATGGTAAAGATAAAGATGTATATCGCGGCATCGAATCACGAAGAGCTTTAGAAAGTTTAATCTTTGCTAAAGATTCTAATAACATGACACCGATAGAAAATGCGTTATTAGATGTTAGTAGTGCTGGCAAGTTTCATGAATTGCGTCGCATCGGTAAAGATGAATATAAATTAGAACAGATAGATCATAGCGGTAGAGAATTTGCTCAAAGTATCGATTTAATTCCAGAAGTCGCGACACAAAAAAATGCCGTACATAATACGGTGCCGATTGCCGGTATAAAAGATAATGCATCGGGGCCAAATATAAATTATAGGGCACGTAATGATACGGCACGTTCTTATAATAAATCTATGGCTAATGCTTCGATGCTTGTGCCTGAAGAAGTTAAAGCTGTGTTACGACAAGCTGGTTTACCAGATAATTATGAAGAAAATCATAATATATTAAATTATAAATATAATGAAACCGGTGGTAAATATGTTTTTAACGGTACGAATGTCGTAATTAATGGTCGTCTTGAAGAAGGTCAAACTGTTGCTGGTGAAAAAGAAAAAATCTTCAAAACGATGAAGCGAAAAATCGAGAGAACATATAATCGTAAATTGACGAAAGAAGAAATCGATCATTTAAAATCGATGATCGATTTAAATACATTCGATTCATTAAACGAAGGTTCTGCTCTTATTAGAACAGGCGTAATCGATGCTCTTAATACAAGCAGTACGTCGTCTGGTGGTACGTCTTTTAATCTTACTGAACATTCTTTAAATAAAGAATTCCTCGAAGAGAATATGCCAATCTATCGAGGCCCAGATGGGACACTACGATTTAAAGATTGGCAAAAAATGACAAGTATTGGTCGAAATAAAAAGTTTAATATATTTGCTAAATCAAATGCTTACGGAGATTTGCCTAAAATATCTAAAACAGAAATGTTTGGTAAAATAAATTTTTATTCTGATAATGGTACTCATAAATTAACGAAAGAAGAAGTACAGGCTGCTCTCGATAGAATTGGTTCAGTCGACGCTAGTTATGATTATGAAGCATTAATTAGAACGTTAAGAGAAGATGGCGTTACTGTTATGATGGACTATAAACCTGTCGGTAGTCGAGCTGCTAAATTATTTGCCGAAAGCGATAAGTTAACAGCCGCTGGCTTTAATACTCGAGTTGGTCAATACGATAAAAAATTAGCATCGATATTTAAAAAGGCTGGTTTTGGAAGAGCTTTAGAAAAACAATTAGATTGGGAATTCTTGTCTAATATGATTTTATGGCATGATAAATTAGCCGACGTATTTGAAACAAAAGATAATAAACCTAATATTACAAAACTTCGTGGAGAATTATTAAAACAATATGGTTCACTTAAAGAAGGCGTAAAAGCTATTCGCGAAGAACGTGATCTTATAGATAAAGCTCTAGGTGAATATCTCGGTGTTAAAGATTGGACAACGGCTACTGGTGCTACTGAAGCAGCTAAACGTAAAGATGTATTTAGATTAACTAATCGTGTATTGAATGATTTGATCGAAGGTCTCGATGAATCTAATCGAGGCGAAGTAGTATCAAGAGTTGCTAAGACGTTAAAAGATAAAGGTACGTTTAAATTTCTCGACGATAGCAATCTTGAATATAATTTAAAAAACGGTAAAGTAGAATTCTCCGATTATTTAAAAGATATCGGTACCTATAAAGATGAACATGGTAATGTCGTAAGTAAAAACTGGGATCATGTTATTAACGATATTAAATCGGCTTTAAAAGAAGATGAGATTAAAAAAATCGATAAAGATTATCTTAACGAAAAAAATAAATTTGCCGAAAAAATAAGTTTTTTACTTTTTAGTAAGAACTATGTACATCAAGAACAAGTAGCAACATTAGACTCTGTAAGTGCTAATCAGTTAAAACGTATTATGCTAAACGCTAATAGTGTCGAAGACGCTGCTTTATTATTCGATAAGAATAGTAAATATTATAACGAAGTTGTTCAACGTGGTGGAATTGCTACTGTTGGTGAAGATATTCTCGATGCATTTACTCACACAAGATATTCTCGATTAAAACGAAAAGAAGAACAAAAGTTAGCTAATAAATTTTCATTTGAATCTGGATCCCTTGAAGATATTATTAATAAAGAATATGCTAGTAAGAATATTATAGCTTCTGAAGAACATATTAAAGAAGTTGCTTCTTATGAACAGCAATTAGCATTAGCTAAACGTAATGGTGCAAGCAATGCTGGCAGTCAAGCAACAGTAATGGATGAATTTGACCAAAAATTAAAATCTAAAGATGGCAATGTTCAAAAAGCAGCACTTAACGAATTAAATACTAAAATTAATATTGCCGACATTAAATTTGACGATAAAGGTAATGTTATAAATGTCGGTCATTTAAAAGGCAATATTGTTTCTGACGACGGTAAATATCATTTTAATTATGATCTCCATTTAGGAAGAACATATGGTAACGAACAATTAAATTCGGCACAAACAGCGTACGTAAAACAAACTGAAGAAATGCTTCATTATATTAATGCTGGCGATTATGAAAAAGCTCGATTAGCTCAAAATAAATTAGCCGAAGTCAAACAACGTGTTAACGATGAGATATCCGATGCATTAAAAACTAATAGTGATTTAACTAAATCTGTAAGAGCAATAACGGTTGGACATCGTATTAGTTCGGAATCGATGCGTGTCGACGATGCTTCTGATTTTATTCAATCAAGAAAATATATTAACGGTATGACCGTAGCTGACTTACAGAAAAAAGGATATACTCCGGCTATTGCTGTTGTCGGACAAGAACAACTCGAACAATTAGGTTTATTAGATAGTTCGTTATCAGAAGCAGAAAAAGCTACGCGATTAAGACAAATTCGTGAAGAAGGCATTACGGTTATGCTTGACCGTCAGCCACATAACTATGCTAAGTCTATAGCATTTGGTAAAGTATATTATGATCCTTCGATAGCCGATAATGCTATACGAACAAATACGGCATTTAATATGTTAGCAAAAGCTGACCATGATGGCGATAAAGTATACTTGACTAAAGTTCTTGAGAATAAGATGAGTAACGGTACGCCTATTACAGCAAACGATATGCTAGGATTCGATATGCAATATCGTCGTGACGTATTAGATGTTACTCCTCAGAATATAAAAGACGAAGCAAAAGACCGTTTAAAATTATATACGCCTAAAGACGTAGAATTTGAACAAGGCACTATTGCTGATAATATAGTACGAAATAGATTAACTGCTGCTGCTGGTGAATTATATAATTCTGGTAAAGGAATAGAACAATTAGTTAACGATTTAAAAGTTAACGAGCAAGTTACATTAAAAGGCGGCAAAGGTATTTCTAGAATAACAAATGCACAACAATTAGTTGCCGATGTTATAACTGGTATTCATGAAACATTTTTGTCTCCAAAAAACTCTAGTCAAGATTATATATCACAAATCATATCACTTCCTTCATCTATTCAAGATGCATTACAATATCAAAAAGGCGACACAGGCGGATCTGCAATTCGTCGTGTGTCTGATGTATTGACTGGTAATGAACGAATTTGGAACGAATCAATTAAGTCAATGCAAAAAAATACGACATTGTATGGAAACATGGTTTCTGATATAATGAAGAGTGAGGAATTCTTAGGTCAGAATGGTCATTTGTCTAAAGAAGAACAGGAAGCTATTGCTAGAGCTCAAGTTTCTGAAAGCGTAAAAGCTGAGTTCCAAAAAACAATGGAAAATATGGCACAATCAGCTGAAGAAAAAGGTTGGACGTCTGGACAAGCTGTTCGAGAACTTAGAATGTTCGATGCAAGAGCATTAAAAAATGATAATGCCGATGCTCAAATTAAACAAGTGCAAGAACAACAAAAAGCTATGCAAGCTGCACAAGAAGCAACTGAAAACGCCCCGATGAATCAAGTCGAACAAAAGATTACTGATATGCAAACGAACGAAGCTGTTATGAATAAAGGTTTAGAAGAACGTGTTTCTAAGTTAAGAAACAGTGCGTTTAAAAAACTCGATAAGATTAAATCAAATCGTTCTAAAGCTGTTCTCGGCGCGTTAGCGGTTGCTACCGGCTCTGTATTAGTTGCTGGATATGGTTCACAATCACCAGTACCAGATGTCGACAATACGGCATCTCAAAATATGGGACAAGCTAATACGTCGGCACGATTAGTAATGCCACAACAAGGACAAGCTAATGGCGGTTATATAATTAATGTAGCAACCTCGACGAATCAAGATCCTCAAGCTGCTATCACAGCTTTAAATAATGCTCCTGCCTTTGCTGGCGGTGGCAGTGCTACCGTTACGACAAGAGTAACGAGCCAATATGAAGATATGAATGCTAATGATATTGCTAATTATCTTGATAGCGTATTTTAATTATAATTAATAAAGGAATTATCTAATGGCGGAAGAACAAAAAAAGACTGAAGAACAAAAACCAGCTTCAACGAAAGAAGTCATGGATGATGCTAAAAAACCTAAAGAACCTAAAAAAGGTTCGGTTGAACAATTAAATGATATCATAAAAGATACTCAAATGAGTCTTCCAGAAATTTCTGATTTTGAAGCAGGTGCTATCGATACTCGCATATATGAAGAACTTGCTAAGAAAATGGGAAGTGATTTAGATGCGGCAGTTTTCTATCGTGAAGACCCGCCGTTAGAAAATGTCGGTGTCGATAAAGTGAGAGGGCTGGCTATGGTCAGCCTTCCTCCTTCTGCTTTTCGAATTAAAGAAGAAGATTTACATGCTGGCTTTGTCGATGGCGATACATTATATGCCGATTTACGAAAAGCCAATGTAAAGGATCCAGAATTATTAGCCTTTTTAACTAAAGGTCAACAAAATATGCGAGCATGGCTTGCACAAGAAAAAACTAATTCTGAAGATGTCTATGATATTAATAATGTAAAAGATGAAAACTATAGTCTTGATTATGACATGGGTTTTCGTTTTTTATTTTATGACGCTCCAGAAGTATATCACTGGTCTGTTATATATGCTACCGATGTTATTAAAACTACATATGGTGAAGCCACTAATAAATATAATGCATTTGTTACGAAGGCACATGATGTTAGCACAGTTGGATTTGGTAATAAATGGGAACGTAATTTAGACTCTGACGAATGTACAATTGCTCAAATTGCAGAGTTCGATAATAAGTGGATCGAGGTTAATGAAAAACTAACGACAAAACGTTTTGGTGGATTATATCCATACGATGATACTAAGAAAATAAATGGACGCGTTCCAGTATTTGGTTTATCAGCTGATGGTACAGAATTTTCTTTATTAGAAACAGCATATGCTGCAGCTAACGAAGTTGTTCATATGATTAAAACAGCAAAAGAAGTTCGTGCTGTTATCGATATTAATGGATCGTCTAAACAAGATCAAACTACGTCATATCCTAAAAACTTTATGAGTTTTCCAGGAGACTCTTTAATAGCTAACTATGTTAATACTATTAATCAACGATTATTAAGTTCCCAAGACCCTACAATATTTGAAGAAACTGGTATTAACATGTACGGTCTCGAACATTATCGCCGTAATCTTGCTGTTATTTATGTTAAGCAAGGCGAAAGCTGGATTAATTTAAATAAGTATATTATTTCTAAGAATCATCATGTTTCGATTTTAAAATATTCTGATTTTACAAATCCTAATTTAAAACCATGGTCTTATGAATTTGATAGTAAAGTATGGGCCGATGCAGTATGGAACGTAACGAATCAATTAGACAAACGTCATGAAATTCAAAATAAAGCATTCGGCACACAAAACATTACGCAAGGTTTAACGTCTATTTCTGATTGGACATGTACGTTAGGTGACGTAACGTTATTTGTACCGCCAATATCTATTAATGTCGTTACACAATCTAATTCTCAGAATATCCCGTTAATGCGGGCAAAAGGTTCAGCTAATATAGAAAACACTAAACCGGATCGGTTACTTCAACTAGAATTATATTTTAATGAAGATCGCGGTATTAACGGACAACCTGTTACGGTCGAAACTAATGCTTCTGATAAGAAGAAAAAAGTTACGTATTATATGAATGGATTCCGATCTTTATTATCAGAATTCCATTTTGTTCCGTATATGCCTATTGAAAATAAGTATATTAACGAAACGTTAGATATCGATGCCGTATGTTTTGAAGCTATATCGGTAGCAACAGTACCAAATTATCCAAAACTATTAAAAGTAACGTTACTATTAAGAGAATTCGACTATCAAGCTTTTATGCCTCAAGTTCCTAAACATAGAGAAATTGAAGGCGGCGAAGTCGTAAAATATCGTAATTATTTTTCGAAGACAATTAACTACGATTTGTTACGTTGGTATTATCAACGTCCATTACTATTAGGTAATGAATTACATAGTAAAGAATACCCGATATTCTCTAAGGATTTTATGAAGCGAACATTATTCGCTAATCGATCGGCATTAATGCCTGTCGACACATTAAATCCGAGAATTGATTTTTATGTACCGGACGAAGCTAAATTAATTAAATTAGAAAAACTTCGTCAAACATATACTAAAACTAATAAGAAAACACCGAATGCGTATCGTCCATCTCCTGCAGATAAAGCATTATTTAGCGAAGCGAATCGAATATTTACTACGTTAAAAGGCAAATATTTTGCAAATGAAATTAAGAGTTTTTCTTCTAATAAGACATCGCAGTACGAATTTTTATCAGAAGCTGGTAATAAGCTTACTAAATATTTAAATCAATTTAATATTCAAGCTTATTATGATATTGTCGAGCCTAATTTAGATATTATAAATAAGTTAAAAAATGCTGGTAGTTTTATATTGTCAGGTGGAGAAGCTAAGCCAACTGTCGATTTAAATAATCCGAATAGTACTCGTTTAATTATTCATATTAAACCGACGACACGATATAACTCATTAGAAGATTCTTTATTGTTACGTCAACAATTTGCTTCGACATTAACAAATACTGCTTCTCCTAATATGGCAGAGAATACTCAGAATTTAAATAATGGACATCCTGTCGATACAGATGTGTACAATAGTATTTTTAAAAATGAAGAATTCTCTTTAAGTCTTATCGTTAAAGAAAACAATAATAAGTTATCTTTAGATTATTATCCATACGATACCGATTCTAAATTTTTAGAATATTGCGCTTCTCAGTTTAGTCGACTCGGAACTAATGACGATACATATAATGCATTGTCTGGTAATGAACAACAATATGAAGAATATGAAGATTCTGAATTTGAACGATTAACATCTATTGACTATCGTTTATATTTAAAAGATGTATTAGTACAAGGCTTAACAGCTAATTTCTCTAATACATATGCTAATATGTCTGTCGACACTCATCGAGGGCAAGCACCTCAATATATGGGCGGCCAAGATGCAACGTTAACATTCTCTGTTATGACATATGATCAAGCTACTGTCGATGCATTCGATAAGATTCCTAAGATTATTGCATATTTTAAAAAGAAATATCCAAATGCATTACCTTCGTACCCATTCAGAATTGAATCTGAATTTACTAAATTAATAGGTGTATACGAAGTTATTGTCGAACAAGTTGCTATTTCGACTGTTCCTAATTATCCAGGATTGTTCCAAATCAAAGTATCGTTACGTCAGACAGATAGAACGTTAAGAAACAGATTTGCCATATATAAACAATTCTCTATTGAAAATTATGCGTCTAATTTAGCTACGACACAAAAAGCTACGCAAGCTGCTTTAAGTTATTTTGATATCGATGCTAATTTATCTAAAGCTGAATTATATCCAGATTTACAATTACCAACAATTAAAGAACTTGGCGAAATGGGTTTTGAATTTATTCGTTATAAAAACCCAGGTAATCAAGTATTTGTCGATCCTGATTTTTATTTCTGTTATCACGAAACATTATTCTCTGAACTATTAAGAGATATAATTCTTATGGATAGCAAGCTTCTGCAACTATATAAAGAAGCTGATGAAAATGGTAAACCTTTAGATAAAACCGTCGAGATGACAGCTATAGACGATACAGGACGTGGCGTTGAATACTCACGATCTGGCGGTATGACAATTGCATCGAATGGCGGATTAGCTTTAGCACTCGATAAAAAAGAGTGGGATTTAACGACTCAAAAGATTAACGATCTTAAAAAACAAGAAAATGATATTCGTTTAAGACTCGTTAAACATGGTGTAAATACTGGCCAATGGAAAATTGGTAAGAACGCTTCCGTATCGTTTATGGAGCCATATTATTCTTGGATGTATTATCATTTAAAAGACGATGCTGATTGGAATGAAACTGGTAAGGAAGAAACTAAGCAAGTTGTTAAAACAGCTACTGGTCCAGGTGCTACGATAATTGATCCTAGAACACAGGTCGATAAAAATTCTATAGTTTATAAACAAAATAAAGAAGAATACGATAAGGCTGAAAAAGATCAAGAAAAGCGAAAAGAAAATAATGCAAAAGTATCTGAAAATGCATTAAAATCTGTACTTGTCGATTCTGTCGATACGTTTATGAAAATAGCTGATGATGCGTTAAAATTCTTAAGCACGATTGCTATCGAAGAAAAAGATCAAGATAAAGTATTACTTCAACATTTTTATAACTTAATTGTCGAAACTAAATCTGTTCAACAAAGTACATTTTCTGATTGGCAAGATAAAATTAACAGTACGTTAAATAAATTTGTAGCCGCTGCAGTTTTATCTGGTGTCGATAGTGATTTAAGTACTGAAAAACAACAAGAAATATCTAAAGAATTTATTAAGTTTGCTAATAAATCTAATAACAATACAGCTGAAAATGATAGAGTAGTAGCTAATAAATCTGTTAAAGAAAATATTCAACCTAAAAAAGATTATTTTAAAGAAAATAAGTTTAACTTACGTTCGACAAAATATTTATATGAACAAGCTAAATTAAGTTATGATCCTGACAAAGATAAAGATTTTTGGCGTTATGGCTCTATTGTTGAGATGGGCGTCTTTGGTATCCCATGCTTTACTGAAGAAGAATTTAAATCTAATCCATTATTGAATTTAATGAATGTAGACTTTGCAGCTCGTAAGAAAAAATTTATCGATAAAAAATATACGTTCTTAGATTCCGATCATTATTATTTTATTGATCCGTATTACCAAATTTCTGATTATAGCGAAACGATGGCATATATGAAAGGTTGTATGACCGATTATAATTATGCTAAAAATGCGTTCTTACGGAATATGTTGTTCTGGATGTGTACGTTAATTAAAAATAATATTATGCCAAATTATATGACAGATATATTATTTAATAACGCTGACGGTGAAGTATCTGCTTATGAATACATGAAGGATATGAATTTGTCTAAAGACATTCAAGAAAAAAATGTTAATACTATGAAGAACTTTGTTAAGGATAATCAAGAAAAGTTTGTAAATGGTAAATTGTTTGTTTGTTATTCCTTAACAGCTCTTGCCAAAGATAATGATTACATTAAGAAGATTACGACTCGTAATTATAATTCTTTAAATGCTACGACACATAAAGTATTAACACCATTGTTAAGTGTAACAGCTCCATTAGAAGATAATGATATGATTCTTCGTCGATTGCTATTCGCATTAGTGCCTGCCGGTATTATAGAAAAAATCGAAGAATTAGGCGTCGATATTAGTAATAATAATCCGATTAGTCAAATTGAACGTGATTATTCTCAAAAATTAGAACTTGAAGCTAATGCAAAAAGAAACTTACCAAGACGTGTTCGTGATTCATTCCTCGATATGATTCAAACAGATGTTCGAGGAAGAATGCTTAGAGGATTCCCGACATTCCAAGTCATGTTTATTGACGAAGGATTAACATCTGGATTCTGGAAGATGCACGATAGTTTTTATAGTACAAATGCTATTAGTTCTATACAAGTTGTTAAATCTAAAAATATTGCTGCCGATACAGCTACAATTCAAATTAATAACGCATTCCAGAATATACTCGCAGAGTACGATTCAGATGGCGATAACGATAATTATGTACAACAATTGCAAAATGGTTTAGCTGCATTAAATAATTGGTACGATAGTATATTTAATCCTAGAACATTTGTTCGTAACGCACAACAAAAACAAGATATGATTCCAGAACGAGCATCTATTAAATTAGTAGCCGGTGCTAGAATTCATATTCGCATGGGTTATTCGGCCGATGCAGCAAAGTTACCTCCGATGTTTAACGGTATGATTACCGAGATTGTCGGCGGCGATGTCGTTAATATTACAGCTCAAAGTGACGGTATTGAATTATCGAATCCGATTCGTGAAGATAACTATGGCGATCGTATTAAAAACAGAGGCGTACATTATTTCCAAGATAGTCCGTATGGGAAATCGTTTGGTGGTGTATCTCCTCGTGTATTAATTAGTTCATTTTTAACGTGTCAAGATCAAAATTCATTTAGTAAAGTATTCAGAGAAAATAACTGGAATGTATTGTCTAGAGTATTTTCTAAAAATCCATTCGGCATTTATCATTTTGGCGATGCATATTATCGCGATATATTTGCTAATGGTGAACCAGTACAAAATATTTACGAAGTAACAAATGATGGTAGTGCTCATTATTATAATAGTAGAATTAATAATGGCATCCTTGATAGCTTTAACCCTTTATCAGATGGTAATCGTATTATTAATGAACAAGGACAAGAACGACAAGAAGATACATGGACTATTAATCAATTAGCAAATACGTTTGGATTTGGCACACAATCTGGTCATCAATATATCGATATTAAAACGCAAGGTCGTACAGTATGGGATATTCTTCAATTTTCTGCGAGCACTGAACCGACATATATCGGTGCCATTTCTAATTTTGGTTTTAGAAGTACAGTCTTCTTAGGCAAACCAGATTGGTATGCTGCTTATAAATATATTAAACAAGGTAAAGATTATAACGTAACAGAAAAACGTAAACCATATTCACAATTTCATATGTATTGGTCTGATCATGATATTATGTCTAATCAAATTCAAACTAATATTAATAAAGTAGCAACGGTTGCTAAAGGTTTATATAATTTCGAAGACGTTAAAAAGTCGACGCCTGATGTATATTTAGATCGTGATATTTATCCTGAATATCAACGTTCTGTCGTAGTCGATACATGGTTACATGCTCGTACACAAATTAATACGTCATCTGATAATACATTTACGATAGACAGCGAAATTGGTTCACTCGATAATTATGCTACGACTACTGGCTTAGTTATGAGTGCTCCCGGTGCCGTTATGGGATCTGAAGGCGGAGTACTTGGTATAGCTGCTGGTGGTGCTGCTGGTTTTGGTATCGGTACACTTATTGAAAAAGGTGTTAAGTCATTGGCATCTTGGGCCGTTACTAACTGGTTCCCTCCAGAATTTGGCGGTAGCGAACATAACCATGAAAAGACTGCTCGCAATATGACAATTAGCCGATTAAAACGTTCGGTCGAACAAATTTATTCTGGCAATTTAGTCGTATATGGTGATCCTTCTGTTAAACCACATGACAGAATTGTTATTATCGATGAACCAAACAGTATGACTGGTCAGGCTAAAGTTCGAGATGTTGTTCATATGATGTCGGTAACGACTGGTTTCGTTACGACAATTACACCAGATGCTATTGTCGATCCTCTAAATGATAAAACAACACAAGAAGTTAATATGTCTTTTATATCGACAGCAGCACGTTATACGACATATGCTATGGGTTTATATAATTTATCTCGTGCATTATTAGTTCAAGCATTATACGATGATTTTGTTGGAGCTGTCGTTCGATCTGAAGGATGGTTTGCTGAACGATATGCTGATAAGATTCAAGGATTAATAGAAAATAAAAAGAATCCACTATATAAACTCGAATCATATAGAGCTCGAAAACAAATTGCTCTTGATAAAATCGACGAACAAATTAAAAATCTTCAAAGTAAAAAAGTTGCCGGTACATTAACTCATGCAGAAAATGAAAAAATCACGATGCAGCTTCGTAATTTATTAGCTCGTCGAGAAAAAATATCTTCTATTTCTAAGATTGGTAAAATACAATCGGCAATAGGCGATGCTCATAAGAGTTCTCGTGAATACATGTTACAACATCTTAACGATTGGATTAAAACTAATACGGAATTTGAACTAGCTAAAAAACAAACGGCTGAAAAATTTGCATCGTTAATGCATAAAGAATTAACAGAAGCTAAAAATGATTATGAGAAAGCAGCTACCGAAGCAGAACGCAAAAAATATGTTCGTGATAAAACTAATAGAATTGCTCAATCATTGAATAAAAAAGAATCTAAAGCTGCCGGAAAAGGTGGTAAAAAATCTACGACATCTAAAGTTAGTGTTCCTGTATTTGATGAAAATGGCAATCCAGTTTTAGATGAAAAAGGTAGGCAAAAAAGTGAAATAAAAAAAGTTCAGATTAATAAAGGACGGAAAAATCTTAGTAAAGAATTGCAAAAATTATACGAAAAACAATTTAATAAAGAGTATGATATAATTCTTCGCAACAAGGAAATGACGTTAAGAAAAGCTATTCAAAAAGTCGAAGCCGTTACTAATCGTATTTCTTTAGTAAATAATACTGAAAAAGGTGCTAAAATATTAGACGAAATAAAAGATGTGTTGTCGACATCTAAGATGATAACACCTGATAAAATTACGGAAATTTCTAACGACGTTCTCAAGACTGGTGGTCTTGGTTCTAAGGTCGAAGCATTCGCTTCTAGTTTCTTAGGTAAAAGAATTGTCGGAATATTAGGAAAAGGTTTACGTATAGCTGGCAGTCCTTTAGTAATTTTAGGTTCATTTGTTTTAGGTCGTTGGGGTGACATGATTAAAGACTTTATTGATAATTATAAAGTATTATGTGTGACTCCATTATTAAAACGCGGTATGCCATTTATTCCGGCTTGGGGCGGTAATTCCGGTACGATATTTATGAGTCCAACATGGGGTCAACGTGGACCAATGTTAGATCTTATGGATAATTTGTTTAATTATCGTGTTACGAAAACAGGTAATGCTACGGCTGACGCATGGGAATATGCTAAGATGAGTGGTAGTTGGTTATTAAATGCATTACTTGGCGGCGGTCCTGGTGAAGCTATGGAAAAATATGCTTTACAAGCCGATAATATGATGAAGGCTAATGATCAAGGTGGTCAAGTTACATATACGATGACTGATAATTATGTATCATCATTATTCCAATATGGAGATATTCGTACGATGTCTCAGATTGTAAATGTAAACGATAAAACTATTAAAGCCGAGAAAGAATTATCACGAGCCAATGCTAAGATGTTTATGCATCCTTATGATATGACAATCTTTAAAGATACGACATTATTAAGACCATTAATTCCAGTGCCAGGTCCTGAATTTGAAATTTATAAGCAAACTAAGTTCTTTGTTATTCGACATGAAAAAGCTTTGTTTAATAATGAACGACCTAATACCGTTGAATTTAATATTGAGCAAGGCGGTCGATTCGTTAAAGTTGTCGGTATCAAAGGTAAAGATGGCGACGGTAAAGAAATTCTCGATGCTAATATCTTACATCCATTTGCTCTTAATACGTTAAGAAAAATTATATTCACTGCCGAACAAGAATTATCTTATAAAGGTACGGCTGATTATAATACATATATTAATAAAGTATCGAGTGATTATATAACGCTTGCAAGTTGTTATTTATTCGGTACTGACAAACTATATCCTGGTTCAGGATTTGGTTTTACGTTAATAGGTCATGGCGAATCAGCTGTTAATTTAGATAAAATTTTATCGGCATTACAAGGTGCTGGCGAAATTGAATATACTTCTGACAATAGTTCTGACGATATTATATATAAGGTAAATGTAAATATTCCAAAATTATGATCCGTAATAAAATAAAAGACAATTATATCGGTCAAGAAATACGGAATCAAGGTTTTGCAAAGTTAAAGGGGTCGGTATTATCTTCCGACCCTTTAACTAATACTTGTTCCGTTATTTATACCGATCAAATGGGTAATCGACAAACCGAATCGGCTATGCATGTACAAACGAATAGTGTCGACTCTTGGTTTCCAAAAGCTGGTGAATATGTTATAATAGAAGCATATAATAGCAAGCCTATGGTTACAGGAAGATGGACCGCAGGCTATGCTTCTGAAATTTATGCTGAAAGCGAATTAAAAAGTGATATATTCCCAGATGAATATACTCAAGACCAAGGAGGTTCTATTACGTAATGGCTGAAGACAAAGATAAAGCAAAACAAAAAACTGAAGAAAAACCTAAAACCGTTCCGGATAAAAAATTAAAAATTAACGAAACGGCTCAAAATAAAAATATTGACGAAGTAACGAATGCCGTTAATGATTTAATAGCTGAGACAGGAGACGATGCTTCTCCTATCGATGAAGATAAATCATATTTAGGATTACGTGTTAATGCTACTGAATACGAAGAAGTGTCGAAACATCCAGATCGAATTAGAGATTGGGCAATGAGACGTGGTACTTCTAGTATTGTTATGAAAGAAAACACATCGGTAGCTATGGCAGTTGGCAATAGTTCTAAGCTATCGGTTGATAATGGTACGATTAATGCTGTATCAAATACGCATCGAATTAAGGCAAATCGTATCGATTTAAACTTTGACGAAATATTATTTAATGGTCATAAATTAAATAATCGCATTTTTGAATTAGCTGACTTTAGAGAACTTCAAGATAAACCCGGTTCTGTGGTCGGTGACTTTATGGTTAAAGGTACAGTTCTAGTTAAATCTTGGGAGCCAAATCTCGGACGATATGTATTGATTCGTCGTGATATAATTATGCCGTTATTCGGGCAAAATACGACACTAGTCGAAATTGCTGAAGGTCTTAAGTTAAAAGACCCGACAAAGCTCGTAACAGATTTCGCTCCGTTTACACAAGCAATGCTTGCTGGCGATTCTCCTATTACAGAAAAATCGGCAAAAGAAGCTTTGAAAAATATTGATCCTAAAGATCAAAAATTATTAGAAAGTAATATTTATGAAATTAAAGCATCTGATTATAAAACACTCGAAGAGTTTCAAAAAGCATTAGACGATAAAAAGAAAACGGTTCTCGATGCATTCCAAGCTTCTGTAGACAAAGGAAACGAAACGGCTAAAAATTCTATTGTACAAGCTAATCAAGTTTACGAACTATTAATGAATGCAGCTATAAAATATTATGGCAATAAAGATGTTAATACAACACCGACTGAGCTAAAAAAAACTGACGATTCTAATGCTAACACTAAGAAGCAGTCGTAATATACATATAGCTTCTTATATAATTGTAGCCGTCTACGACGGCTCCAATTTCTTCTTTAATATTAATTGGTGAAACATGAATTATAATCAAATTCTAGGAAAAATAAACGAGGAGACTCGTAAAAAAGTTGCTGATGAATATAACGAAATTCATAAAAAGTATATTGTTCCTGAAGATTATTCTGGTTCTGTTAACTTAATTGATAGGTTATTAAAAAATAAAAATATTAAGATTGACAATACTCTTAAAAAGAAACTTGAAGATTCTAGGAGTAAATTAGTCGAAGCAATAAAAAATAAAGATTTTAAAGGAGCCGCCAAGATTGTAAAAGATCTTGACGGCTTTCCTAATATCATTAAGGATGTCAATGCGCAAGATATTCTTAAGCTCGTCGATAAACGAGATATTGCTTATTTAGCTTTTGATAAACTTATCAATAAAGAAATAACGAATAAGATATTTAATACGTTACATATAACGAGCAAAGAACAATTATTACCAGCACTTCAAGATAAACGCAGTAAAATAATTGCGATTATCAAAACGTATAAGCATATTAAAAATACAAATCCAGCATTAACAAATCAAATATTAAAAGATTTATCTGATAACGTTAATAAGCAACTCGACGAAGAAATTAAATATGCTACTAATAAATATCAAGTATTAGCTGAACAACAAGCTGGTAAGCGTATCGATGATTTATATACAAGAGCAACTGGTTATATAGATTTTGCTAATAATTATACTAAAAATTATTTAGACAAAGTTCAAGCATTAGAAGATAAGTTAAACAATGCTGTTAGTCGACTCGATACGATTCAGCTAGGCGGCTTTGCTAAAACTATTAATATGAACTTACAATTATCTAAAATAGATTTTGTAAGTAAAAATATTGAACACGTTAATAAGTATATGCAAAAATATACTGATTTAGCTCGTAAACATTTAGATCGTGCTAAAAAATGGGCGACTGAACAAGTTACAAAATTAGCATCTCGAGTTCTTGGTGAAGTCGGCAAAAAACTTGCATCATGGGGTAAAAGTGCTATCGGTAAAATTAAAATTTAGAAAGGATATATAATGATTGATTTTTTATTAAATTCTGATAAAGATGATATTATGATTGAACAAAGTAATCGATCACGACAATTAAAAATTCAATTTAATGTTGCCGAATCATCTAAAAAATTAAAGATTCAATTCTTTGTCGAAACAATCGCTCGACCAAAACAAACGATACATCCTTTGAAAATTAATTTTACGATTCAAAATAAGAATAATCCTTATGCTAAACAAAATGTATATGCTACTCCTATCTGTGCCGATAATGAGGTTTATATTATTCAACAGATTATGATTAAATTAAAAACTGAACTTAGCGAAGTATTACAACGTCCATTATTAGGTTCTCGATTAGTTGAATATCGACATAAAGATAAGTTCGATAAGTCTAATTTATTAGCTATTAAAGATATTGTTGAAGGCATTATAAATGACGACAATTATATTGTTAAAGTAAAACCTAGTATTAATGAAAAACAAATTATGTCTTGGCATAATATACATATAGAAATTAGACATAAAGAAACGAATAGAGTTTTAAAAGGATTTACAATATGAAACATTTGAATGAAATTTATCAATCGATAAAAACTTTCTTTGAAAGTAAAGTTAAAAATACTGTAGAACAAGGCTCTGTTCTCGATTTATTTATGCTATCAGTTTCTAATGAGATGAATGATGCATATGAATATATTGAGTCTAATAAAACACCTCATATATATACTTCATTAAATGGACAGAACCTTGACGATATGGTTAAATTTTGTGGCTTTACTCGTCGTGAAGGAGAGAGCGATCAGAATTTATTGTATCGTTTAATTAATTGGTCTTTAATTAATGAAAAGTCTAATACGATTGCTATCGATGCTGCTTTATTAGATTTAAAAAATGCATCGAACGTAACGTACGTGCCGATGGTATATGGAACCGGTACGGCTATTTGCTATGTGATTCCGACAGAATATACTGTCGAAAAAATTGAAGCAGCTTTAGAAGAAGCTAAAGACCGTTTAAAAAATGTCACGAGCCCTTCATTATATATAGAGTACGTGACACCAGAGTTAAGAGCCATAACATTAAGTATTAGTATTTCTAATAGCGATTCTAATCTTGCCGACATTAAACGAAATCTCGAAATAAAATTAGCAGAATATATTAATGCTATCCCGCCAAAAGAAAGTTTAGATATTGGATATATTAATAAACTTGGTATTAATGAAATTGGCGTAAGTTATTTTAATGTATCTGGATTATTTGTCGATGGCGTATCAGTTACTAATTTAAAAGTACTACAAGATATTAAATCTAAGATGTTACTCGATACGATTCAATGGATCGAGGTATAATATATGGATGCTATTACGAATAAAAATTTTATAAAAGCTTTACAATATTTTCCTAAGTGGATGCAAATTCGTCGTCGTCCATATAAATCTAATGCCGGCTATTTGTTAATGTCTATTATCGAAGAGATGACAGATATTTGGAAAGAAGTCGATGAATATGCTAAAGATTTCTTCCTAGTAAATTATGCAGGCAAAGAAAATACTATTATTAGCAAAATATATAAATGTGCAATTGGTGAATTAAATCCTAAGTTAAAACTAGATAATGAATTTACGATTACACAAAGTTTAGCTGAATTTTATAAGCATAAAAAATATGCATATTATGAAAACGGTTTTTTATATTTTAAAATAGACGAAGTCGAAAATAAACCGATTGGTTATTCTATTAATAAATTTCATTATACGGCTAATATCGAAATAGAACCTGTCTGGAATATCTTCGATGAATTTGCATGGTTTGCTGGCATCGATCGTTTGCCAGATGAATCTAACCTTAGTTTGTCTAACCGGACATACGATGCATTAAGAACTAAGAATAATAAAAACAATAATATATTATTTGACGATAAAAGTATTCTTGACGTATATAAACATCGTTTTAATTCGACAGAATTTGGTATTAAATATTTAATTAAGAATTTGTTATCAGCTTATGCTGGTATTGCTTTTAAAGATATTCATATCGAAAAACTAAACGAAGTTAACATTCAGAATATTATAAAAGATCGGAAAGTTTATGATTATATCTCTGAATTAAATAAAGATATTGCTCGAGAAAAAGTATGGGATTTAACATTCTGGGAGAATCAATTTAAGAAAATGGATTATTCCTCTCATACTTGGGATCAACCTGTTGAATATTATCAACAAGGTGTTGGATATTACGATAGTTTAAAAGTAATTACATCTAGCGAAATTAATTCTTCTGATTTTACCGACGTAAACATTATAGGCTATAAAAAGTCTAAACAGAAGATTAGTCAATATCTTCTTAATAGTAATAAATCTTTTAATATCGATATCGGATTAAAAAAATATGGGTTAGATTTAAAACCGCTCGATGTTCAATATAGCTTAAAAGCCACATCTGTTGTCGGTATTAATCCTGAAAGTGTTATGTTTAATACATACAATACGTATAATGGATTATATACGTTACCTATCGAAAAGTTTGTCGATGAAAATGCTCCGTTAACAGGTATAACAGTATCTAATAATGGTCATTTAGTTAACGATACGAACGAAGATATTACATATAAAGTAATCGCTCAGCCTATTAAAGAAGGCGGCAATCTTTATATCGATTCGTTTAAAATAGATAACGACGATATCGTAACGAATTATTATAATAATAATTACTTTAAGAAAGAAAATAACAGTATCTCTTATGTCGATAATTATTTCTACGGTACTCAAATTAGAGATTTTGCATCGACTACAAATGTATACGATACTAAAAATGGTGTAGCGCTCGATATTTCAAAATCGACGATCGGTACATTTACGATTCCGTTAACTTCCGATATGGAATTTAAGACGATTAATTATAATATTATCGATACACCTATTAATATTATTAATAGATTTGACTTAATAAAGTTAAACAACTTTAAATATAATTCTAATGACAATATATTATATATTGATTCTGGTACTAGAGGTTCTATTAGTATCGAACAAATTATTACGTCGTTAGAATTTGAAATCGATAAATTAGATTCTGAGCAAAATACAGGATCTTGTCAAATTGTAATTACCGATGATAATAATAATGTTTTAGTTCAAGAAGAATTAAATACTTCGACTACTAATAAGAAATTTAGTTATATTGCAGATGAGTCATCTAAAAAGAAAATTACGATACATAAAATTGGCCAGATTGGTTTTAAGATTAAATTTATTAAAGCATCGGCTAACGGAATTATGTTTAGTATTAATGGCAATCGAATTCCTAAAACATTAAACTCATATTCCTTACCAGATGCTATTAATAATAAACTATTAACAGTTACGTTATATTCTTATCTTGGTATATCTTCTCCAGTATTAGAATATATTTCGATTGCCGGAGAATTTTCTAATTTTAAATTCTTTGAACAAGAAATTATTGTACCGGCTAATACGACTAAAGATATTAAAATAGAATCTCGAGAAACTAAATTATTATTATATAAAAATAATAATTTAATCGACGATAATTTCGATACGTATAGTACGTATTCAGGCATTGGTAAGTTGCCGTTATCTATTAACAGTTCTAATTTAAGTCTTGTTAATAACGAACTTAAGACAGGTACTATTAATGGGAAACATACATCATATATTGATATTGATTCTGATATTAAATATATAGATATTAATTTTAATAAATATGAAGAGCTTATCGAATCGCTAAAGCTATCTCAAATATTAATAGATAATTATGAATATGACCATACGAAAGAAAATGTATTCGTTACGTATAACGGTAAGATAATTATTTATAATAGTTCTGGAAAAACAGAACCATTTAAAGAAGTTACGATAGAACGTTCTGTGTTCTCTAGAAATTATAATTTAATTAAAGCTATTGTTCCCGATTCGATTTTAATTAATTTTATTCATGATAATAATAATGTTATTACGACGAAAAAAAATTTCGATGTTAATAAAATTATTAAAATATCGTTAGCTATTAAGAATTCTTCGACTCATATTTTAAACAAATCTGACAAGATCGTTCAAAATCAGAAAGATTACGATATCGATCTAGGAACATTCGTTCCTAAATTATCTCAAGATCAAGTATATTATCTTGAAATTAATTTACCTGATAATTATGATAAGACAACACAATATATTCGATATACTTACGATACACATGAATCGCTAGAAAAAAGTTGTTTAATTGGAAATAATATTAATATCGTAACACCTGTTATTACAGTATTTGCTAATTATTGGAATAATAATGAATCAAATTATAACATATCATTACGGAAGAAATTCGAGACGACATTATTTTCTTCTGAATTTAATTTAAACGAAACTGTCGATATCGATGGAAAATCTTATAATTTATCCGAGTACTCATTAACAGTTCCTTCATATTTATCTATTACATATACGAATAAAACATATACGGAAGATGTTCAGTTAACAGAAGATGGTCTCGGTAAATTAAAATACTCTAATGTATTGTCTACTGATGCCGTTGTAAAAATTGGAGATCATACGTTAACGAATAAAGAATATGCTATATATTCTGAACCGGGTATTATATTAATCGACGATATTTTTGAATATAATTCTTTAACAGCTAATATTACATATACATATAAAGCTCCGATTAAGATAAGTTTCAATTCTTTAGATAAGTTATATGAACTTGTCGAATATAATGTCGAAGCTTATGATATCGAAAATTTATTAACTGTTAAAGATATGAAAGATGGCGAAAGTCGAATCGTAACAATTGCTAATAAAGATATCGATAAATTATATGCGACTTCGACAAATAGTAATTTTACGTCTGTTATTATTAATAATAAAGTAACAGTATATCGTAATAATACTGATAATAGAATTGCTGTTAAAGCTGGTTATTATTATGAAAACGGTAAAGAGTATTATCTTGGTGTTAACGAATCAACAATAAATCATCATCGTGATCATTATGTCGACTATAATAATACAAAAAAACAAGGTAGTTTACTTGTATTAAATTCTAAAAAGCAAAACTTTATACCGAACAGTTTAATGGATATGAAGATATTAAATCCATTATGCTATGTAAACTTCAAAGAGCAAAAAGAAATATCTGAGATATCTTCGCTTCACTCATTAACAACAGCTAATACATTTAATAATTGGACATTTGATAAGTGTGATCCGACATTGCTCGAAGAAAATAAAAATTATATCATTAATTTTAACTTCAATAAAAATGGCTATGCTATTTTTAGAATCGATAAATATATTTATGATAATACATTTATTAATATCAAAATGTCGGGCAATCTTATTATTAGATTATTTAGCGAACGTAAGCTTAATGGTTTCAGATTGCAAAAGAAGCCATTGTTAAAATTTGAAAAAGATTTTACAATAGCCGATGGTTCTGCTGCAATTAATTTTACGCGTGAAAACGATTTGTATTATTATATTGTTGTTACAGGTACACAAGGATCGATAGAAGAAATAGTTATTTCTGATAAAGAAATTGAAGCGCCTCATAAAAAGAATATCGACAAACTTGGTTGGGATATCACTGAAAAGAAATTAAACCCAGACTTATTTATTCATTACGATAATTTTAATGCGTCGACAACGAATTTAGATATCGATGACGATGGTCGTATTGTATACGGTACAACAATGGATTATGATGCGACATTAATCAGCACGTTTGATTTAATGCGTTGCCAATTAGATAAAGTATTGTATCGTAATAACAAATTAATTACGTTAGATGAACCAGGTGTCGTTACGACAGAGATATTTGATTTGATCGGTAAACATTATGAAGCGGCTAGCGATGAATATTATAAATATATGAATAATATATTATACTTCATTGGCAAGATTAATACCTTGTCTTCTGACGTATTTAAAATAACAGTTCTAGGTTCTGATAATTATTATGGTACGTTCTCAACAATCGGTGTTATTGAAGATAGTTGTTTTACATTAATTAATCATGAAAAATTAACACAGTATATTCGATTAAGAATTGATATGCCTGCTAATACAGAAATATCTTCGATCGATGTATATACTATATTTAATGAAACTGACGATGTAAAAATTCCGTCTTTAATAGAAACCTCTGGAGTTTTAATCTCGAGACTATTAATGGTGTCAGATAAAAATAGTTACAATATAGATTCTATTAATGGAGATATTAAAGGCGATGTTAGAATTAGCGTACGAACGCTTCGTAAAAATGGTATCGATTCTAATTTTACACAGTGGAAAGAATTATATAAAAATGGTAAAATAGTACCAGTAGCTGTTAACAATACAGATACGTTCCAGTTTAGAATTGAATTGTTGGCGCCAGATGCCTCAGTTCTTATTAATAAGATAGGATTAACAACTATATGATATTTTTTGATAATGCAAGAATAACTAAGAATAACGGATGTTATTTTTACGATCAAGATATTATTATTCTTGATTATGCATATAGTGGCGATTCTAGAATTAAATTAAAATTAGATTATGTAAATCCAGGATTCGGAATTCTCTTAATTGAGGATTCCGATTCTAAATTTAATTCTAAAAAACAATATATGTTTAAACTTGGTGATGATGATTATGCCATTATCGAAAAGTTAGATGATGGACAAAATCAAGTCGAATATTCTACGATACAATTTAAGCATTTATTAAAAGATGCATATGTTGTTTTAGAATATGAAAATAATAAAGCTTCTTTTTATCTAGAGAAAAATAATAAAAAAGTATTAACGATTATTCAAGATTTTCCGATTGAATTTAGTTCATATCATATCGGCTTATATTCACAATATGGCAATACTGTCGAATCGTTACAGGTATCTTCAGGATTACCTGTCGGATGGGCAGCTAATGTTATCAGCACTATTGGCGGACGTTTGTATTATTATGATAATACGATTAAGTTTGAAAATTGTACGTATGAAGCTCAAACCGAAACTGATTTTATTAAATTAAAAGCTGGTACGTATTATTTAAAATATAATGTTACTGGTGATATTAAGGCTGCAGCATTTGCATCGTCTGATCCTAGTATCGAACTAGATAAAAAGAATATTCTTAAAGATAATAAAATTATTCTTGAAGAAGATTCATATGTATCAATACAATTTTATGGTAAAGATGGTATCGTATCTAATATATCGTTACAAGAAACTGCTAACGGATCATATCTACCATCATCTGGTAATGGATCATTACAAGAAGGTAGTTATTTACATTTTATATTAGATAATATTTATTCGATTCATTTATCGGTGCAAATTACGGAACTACCAGAGTCTGAAAATTTAACATATTATTATTTTAAATTTGGTGATCGAGTGTATACACCTAAAGATTTTCCAATAGATGAATATATAGATGTCGTATATGATCGTAAAATATTAACGATAAAATATGCAGATAAAACAATTCGATTAAATCGATACGATAGCAATATCCTCAATATGTTTTATAACGTAAATGCTTATATTAAAAAACTTGTTATTATTAATAAAGATAATAAAGAAGAAAATTTATTAACGGTTAGTGAAACATATTCACATATCACTAATGAATTAGATTCACCTATTTTATGCTTAGATGAAAATGATGAGCCATTTGATTTAAGTTCTTCGTATCGTGAAGTTATTATACCGACTATTCATATCGATATGTTTAATAAGTATAATCCGATGAAATTATCGCATCAATTAAATATATATCAGTTAGACGATATTCAAGTTATCGGTATTAAAGAACATTGTCAGATTAATCCTGATGCTAAGAATTTTAATGACTTTATTATTTCTGAAACAGGATTTCAATATATTGATTTTAATCCGGCTATTAATATTAATGTCGATTTAAATTCTTTGGTTTACGATAAAGATATTCGTAATAAATATAAATATATTGCTATTATGTATCCGACTGCCGATACATATATGTATAAGTTTACGAACTGGTCTCGTGAATATTTTGATAATAAAAATAATGTATTACAATTAGCACATCCAATTCTTAATACATTTAATAATATTAATATTTATGGTATGAATAAAGAACCTAAGCTTGATTTATTTTATCGTGTTCGTCAAGACAAAGAAACGTCGGATATTAAATTAACGACTAATACATATGATATTGTCGATAATGCTTCGTTCGATATCGATTTTAAAAAGAATCGTATCGAATTAAAAAATAATAATTATAAGTATTATATTGTCGAATATTTGAAAAAAGATAGTTATTGTATTAACGATTTGAAATACAATGTATTATTAAATAAAGATCCGTCTAATCTATACGAAGTTAAGATTTCGACCAATAAAGAAAACTTTAGATTGGTTTATGATCAAGACGAAAAAACAAAAACAATTAATAAATATAAATTAACTGATATAAATCTTACACCTAATCGGTATGTAACATTGAGGTCTGTATGAAAATTTATTTAAATAAAAAAGAAATTGTCGACAAGACATTGCTCGATGAAAACGATATACCGTTATCATATTTAAACAATTTATCAGTATATAGTGATACGATTATTAAATATGACGATAAGTTATTAAAGTTAAATAAAAAACGGGCTATTAATTTATATGAGAAAGTCGATAAAAATACATTGTTTTTTAAAGAAAATAATGAGCCGGCTAAAATTAATAAAGATTATCTTATTGATATTGACGGCAAAATCGATCTTCTTAATAGCTCGAAAAAATCTTCTTATCGTCCGACTATATTTGGATATAAATATGTATTAGAAAGAACGATACCGTTTCAATCTGATAAAGAATATACAATTAATATTGATTATACCGGTATGGAACACGTTAAAGAATTATTAAAAACAATTACGTTACCTAATAATTTACATTTGAATAGCGTTCAAAATAATCCTGATATTAAATACTTTTCAGACGAGAAAGCATATTTAGAAAATATGCGAGATAGCGGTTATCAAGATAATTGTAATATTTATATCGTAAAATCATCGTATGCTAATAAGATTATATATAATAAGCCTAAAATCTTTGACGTTGCTAAGCCTGTAATATTTACACAATCTGAATATACAATCGAACCATCGTGGGATATTTTTAACCATGATTCTGAAATGTCATTATTCCCGAGAATGACATACGACTATATTAAATTAACGATTAACCATACGCCTATATTAATTATGAGAGATCGTTTAAATTATAAGTTAGTTATGTTATGCGGAAAAGAAATATTTACACAGGAACGATTAGTTAAATTTTTAGTCGAGAATATTGTATATGCTTATACAATAGGTTATTATAAGGTACCAGAAGCTTCTGGTTCTTATCTTAATAGTTTTATTTCGAATAATATTATCGATTATTATTATAGTTTAAATAATAGAATGAATAGTAATCATCCGACTATTAATTTTAAGAAAGATGTCGAAACTTCTAATTTTAAAGATACGTCGTATAAGTTGGTCGATGTATTTACTACGAATAATAATGTCGAATATGATTATGTCGATTATTCTAATAACGTATATTTTAAGAAAACTATTAATGATGAAACAGAGAAAAGTAATACCGACTCATTAATTTATACGACAAATCAAGAATTAAAGTTTATTGATAAAGTTAATTATTCGTTGTATGATATTGAACAATTACCAAATATTTCTTATAAATATGATAATGATAAATTAGAAATTGTCGTTTCTCCATATTATAGTTCTTCTCAGAATATTGCTAAGAATAAACAAACATTTTTAACGATATATAATATTAATAAAAATTACGTATTGTATATGAGAAAAACTTCGATTATTGCCGACCAAGAATTTTATATATTAGAAGATACTGAAACTTCTGACGATATAAAAATTGCCGATATTATAATTAAATTAAATAATAATATTGTTCCGACAGATGTTCGTGTAATTGGTGGCGGATCTAGTAAATATGATAACTATGATTATATCGACACTGGTAATATAAACGGTAGACCATATAGAGTTGGTACATCGATGGTTATTACTTTGCCGAAACGTTACGAGCCGTATCGAGACCAACTACAACGACAAATCGATAAACATATTTCATCGGCTGAAGCGGCAATTATTATTTTTAAGGACTAGATAATGGCAAATAATTTTCTAAACAAAATCGACTTTACTAAAGGTGTGAAGGCAAGACCTATCAATGAAAATTTTGAGATGGTCCAAGATTGGATCGACAAAGAACGATTGCAATCTGCAGGCTGGGGCATTATCTCTGGTTTTGAATTTAGTCGACGTGGCGATGAGTTCATTATCGATATAACAGAAGGTGAACTTATTAATCGTGCCGGTCATAAAATTAAACTAGATCCGGCATTCGTAAATGTAGGTAAACCACAAGCTATTCAATATTTTGAAAAATTTACGCTTGATGCTACCGGTGAAATTACATTACGTTTTCCAGTATATGCTCTTTCACAATTAAAACAAGTTGTATATATTGCAGGTGTTCAAGGTGAGTTACCAGATACTAAAGAGTTTCGTGTATATGATTTAGAAACACAAGAAATTCTTCAGATTGCTTCTATTAATAAACAAACGATTCATATCGTCGATCCAGAAGGTAATGAAGGACGCAAAGTCGGTGTCGTATATAATTATGCATCGTCTCATATTGATACGATTGTATATAATGAAAAAACTCCTGAACTGTATCCTAAGTATCATTACGGTATTTTTTCTGCATCGCCCGCTTTTCCTGATTTAAATCAATTTGAACAACAAGGCGATATTATTCTTGGCTGGGCATACTGGACAATCGATGAAAATGGTATTTCCGTAAAATTCTTTTACGATAATAAAAACACTCGTCCAATTTATGTCGATGAACATGGCAATATTTATCTATATGGTAAATTGTATTCTAAGACACAACGTAAATTCATTTATTTTATAGAACCATCTAATCCAGAACCAAATGATTTATGGTATGATAACGATTCTAATATCTTGTATATCTGGCGTCAATTTAATGGTAGTGATTATCAATGGGTTCCAGTAAATGAACATAGCACGATGGATCTTCACGAAACGAAATTATTCATTCCAGATGAAAATTTAACTGATGAAGAAAATGAAAAACAAACGTTTATTTTTAGCGAAGCCGATACAAATATGTTCTTTTTACCACGATCTAATTCTTTAGATGTATATATCGACCAAGGATATATTATGAAAGATCAATATGTTGAAATGGTCATGTTAAAAGAACAAGATCGTAATGGTAATCATTTAATAGTTCCTGATAATCCTAAATATAAATTAAGCGATATCGTTAAGGGTGTCGGTTTTAAATTAAACTATGCATTAAATGAACCGACTGTCGTACAAGTTAATGTTCGTCATACTATTAAAAAAGGTAAGGAATCTGGGGTACTCCAACGTGCTGCTGTATTCGTCGAAGAAAAACGTATTATTTATAATGAAGATTCATATCCTAATAATACGAGAATTATTAAATTGCCGACGACATATGAATACGGTAAACAACAACTCGAAGTATTTTTAAACGGTATGAAACTTCATAGTGGTTCTTCTGACGAAGTAGATTTTAGTGAAGTGCTTCCTGTACCGACAGAAGATAATCCAAATCCAACATTGACTAATAAGTTTATTATTAATAATAATATTAACTTAAAATATGGCGATCGCATTATATATCGCATTTCTCATTATGTTTGGTCTTACGAACAATTAGAATCTATCGTTACGAATGCCCAAGAAGGTATTAAGGAAACGAAAGATTTAATTACGAATGTCGATAAAAAATATTCACGTATTGTCGACACATTTGATCCGGCATTACAAGCGATTCAAAATATCATTACCGATTTAAAAGAATCGACTCTTAATACAGATAATTTTGTTAAGAAGACTGATAAGATTACGAAGGATATGCTTGATGATTCTGTTAAGCATGGTTTGTATAAAGAACTTAAACAGTATGAAATTACGGTCGATCCGACGAATACGATTTATCCGTTACAACATACTGTACAACAAGATCAAATGTCTTTCGTATTATTAGATCAATATACAGGTAATAATAAAATCGATAATGCTAACATTAGTACAATACTTAATTATGGTACTGATTATGTATATATCGACAATAACAAAATTAAATTATCTGCCGGTCTTATTAGAAATACAAGAAAACTTAAATTTATGGTTATTTCCTTTGGAGTGTAATTCATGCAAAATACATTGACATGGATGGTTCTCGACGAAAAAGAATTTAATATTTATAGTATTTATAAAGCCGGAGTTATTACTTCGGCTTCTCGTACTGTAATTCCGATTCGTTTGTATAATAATTATATGGGCGTCGAGAAGCAACCTGACTTAAAAAATTTCGGCATTAATTTTTATTTTACCGATATCGAAGACTCTTCTTTATTAGATAATATAAAAATTTTAAATGCTGAATCTGTCGAATTACCAACGACTCGATTAAATGAAGTATTAACAGTTAATTTAACGAACGAGGTAATTATTAGCGGCGCTCCAAATAAAGGAGATAGCAAAGATAATTATTACGATTTTAATATCGTAATTGAATTGCCTAAAGACGTTAAATATAAAATTAACGATCTTAAAGAATTAACTTGTGATGTTGTCTATTATTAAGGAGGCCTATTAATTGAAACCTACATGGGGCATTCGTAAATTAAATGAATATTCCGTAGACAAAAATACGGCGATTATCATTGCTGATAGTGAAAAAGATAATTACTATTGGGCCGATATTCCTGATGGCTCCTTATTAGTAAATGATAAAACTGGTAATCTTTCTATTAAATTGACAGGAGAGTCTGATTGGGTACCGATGGGTATTCGTAAAGACGGTACTGAAAAATTAGTTAAAGATGCTGTTATTAATGTCGAATATTATACGATCGTTAAGTTCGAATTAGAACATAATCGATTCTATTATCATGATCGTGAAGAGATTACTCGTATTGGTAAAATTATTAATGGTAAGGCTCAATTTAAAGTCGGTTCCGGTCTTTATTTGCCAGGAACTAATCAACTTGAAGTATTAATTAATGATAGTATACATCGTAATACAATTGACGGCGGGCTCGAAGAAATTAATATGAAATATTTTCAAATCGATGCCGACGATATTCGATTAGGTTCTACCGTTACTGTTCGCTATATTAATTATGAACGATTAAGTGAATTATATCCATTTATTTATACACAAGAACAAGTTCCTTGGTTCTTTGAAGATAAAGACTTATGGATTAATCCATCAGATAATGTCGATGTTAGCGGTTTAACGATTACACCGTTAAGTTATTATGTAAAATATTTAGATAACAATGAAGCTGAAGTCATTGTATTCACAACAAAAAATTCTCGATTAATTGCGTCGAGAAAGATGAATGAATACGTAAATATAATTACCTATAAAAATGTTCATCGTTTTAAAGTAACGCGTGAAAATAATAATTTTTATATCAATATATTCTCGACATATCCTGGATATAAAACTTCATTTGCTAAAGTTCTCATTAAAGGATTAATTTCGGACGAAGATAAATTAACACTCGATGTTGATTTAACATATCCTAATAGTGGTATGGCTAAAATATCTACTAAAACTCAATTAGGTAATATTGTTACTTTTAAGCGCAATAATAAAAAAATTTATGCTGCACAAAATATTGGTATCGGCATTCACCATATATTAGCTCGTGAAGAAAACAATTACGAAGTCATAGTATCTGTTAAGAATCCGGCAAATGGTTTAGTTAAAGAAAAAACATTAACTATTAAAAAGAAAATGATTCATTTAACAGCAAATGTTAGTCATGTTACTTCTGTTAATGGTACAACTATTTCTGTCGAAACAATTCCTGAGTCTAAAATTTCAGTTATCCCAGTTAATGAATTCGGCGTCGAAGGCACTCCTATTATTCCAGAAACAGTAGTCGATGCAAATGGAAGATTTTCTGGAACTATTCCTTTAACAAATTCAGGAGCTCATTATAAAGTTATCGTTACTAATGAAAAAGCAGATAATACCATAGAAGAAAATATCGAAGTATTATTACATAATCCGCGCACTCCTTTATCAGTAAATATTGTCGATGCTTATGATGGTTTAGATGAAAGTTTAAAAGGTCGTAAAGGTATTTCTATTCAAGCAGAATCTGGTTCTACTATTGTTATTAAAGATCAATCTGATAATACAGTATTTACGCATACGCCATCTAATTTATCAGTAGAAGATACACAATATAATATACCTATGTTTTATGCTCCTAAAATTAAAACATTTACTATTGAAGCTATTAAGATTAATAAAGTTCCTGAATCTAAGACTGTAACAGTTCAAGGTTATGAAAAAGTCGATGCGCCGATTAAATTTCAAGTTAAAGATTTTGAATATGAATCTTCTTCGCTTACGAGACCTAGGAATACTATCGATACTAGATTTATTATTGAAGCAGGTTCAACTGTTATAGTTTATGATTCTCAAAATAATATTGTAAACAATTCTAATGGTGAACAGCATTCATATTATAATAATTCGATAAATAGCTTTGCTCAATATAATAATCCTAATTATTCTTTTATAGAACGAAATTCTGATCAAACTTTTAGATTTGTATGTAGTCATCCTTTATATAAAGACCAAGAAGTTGTAAAAATTTTAGAAGGTAGACATTTACCAGAATATACAATTGAAGTAAAGGATGCCTTTGTAATTAATCCATATGCTGATATGTATAACTCTTCTGCTTATCAAGTATTAGCTTTAAAAGTTAAACATAATAAAGAAGATTTAAGTTATGAATCATTAATAAAAGATTTTACATTTGAATATAATAATAAAATTGTAAATTCTATTAATGATGTCATTATAGATAATAATATATTCTTTGGCGGCAAAGAATCTTATAAATATTTTTATGACACAGATGATTTATCTAACATAGAAACTTTAGTACTTAATAACAAATTAGAAAACTATATTAACAATAGTTATTGTATTAATTTGCCAGGAGAAACAACATTAAATTTATTTATTTTTAAAGTAAATAATTTTGACGATGTACTTCATGATAGGATTATTAATATTAAAGTCAACAATAAGGTTACTAATGATATAACTATTCCAACAACTATATTGCATTGGAAAAATTTAAATAATTTTATAAAAAATCAAAAGCAAAAAACAACTACAGATGTTTATGACGAATTATTAAAAAAAAGTTATAAATTGTATTATGCAGATAAAGATGTTTCTTTACTTGAAGTTGATATTGATAAAAATATAAAATATATTCATCCTATTTTTTATAGATTTTTATATCTTGAAAATAGTATTGGTAGAGATCAACAAAGTTTAGAAAGATTTAACAAGGTAAAAGATGAATTTAAAAAATTTATGTTTGAAAATACGATAGATGAATATTTAGATTCTAATAATAAATATTCTATTATTGGAATTCCTAATATTAAAAAAAATTCTGTTGTTATTTTCAACATAGATAAAGATATAAAGTTATATCCATCACATTTTTCTTGTACATTTTATAATTTACAATCATATTCAAATTATATTCAATATACTAGTTATGGAGAATATCATCCTAATATAATATTTAATTTCAAATCTGATGTTTTTAATATTAGTAATAATAATATATTAGAAAAAAATGATTTTTCTAATATATTAATAAATGTAAGTGATAATTATAATAATAATTTACGAGCTCATGCTCTTATAGATTTTTTTGTTAATAATTCAAATTTAAATATTTCAGTGCAATTAGGTGTTGGATATGATAATGGTCATGCTCAAAATACATCTAATAGAGTTGGATTAATTTATAATGGTAAATATATTCCAAGTAGCTTTAATAATACTTATTATAAACGAGGTTATTTTTTCTTATATTTACCAAATTTAGAAGAAGCTGATGATAATGCTTTGTGTTATTCTGGTGGGCATGTTTATATTAACTATAGCAAATTAAAAAGATTTCATAATTTTTCATTTTATCATCCATTTTCCACAATTATTACATATATATATAATATTGGTGAAGAAAATATTATTCATTTTAACAAAATTGATAATAAAAATTATGAAAACAATATTGAACCATACTATAAACAAACTAAAGATGTTTATAATCCAGAATTTAATTCATTAGAAAAATTGAATATTATTTGTCCATTTCCAGGGCAATATGCTATTCCATTTAAATTATATATTTATTCTAATTCTGAAAATCATGATATTGGAATTAATGGTTTATTTTTTATTGGACAAAGTATAGAGGAAATTAAATATATAAACATAAAATCTATTACTTTGTTAGATGAAAATAATAATATTTGGAACAAAAATAATAATTCATATTCTATGTCAGGATTAAAAAAATCTGCTGATTCTTTTTTAGGAAAGTATGGATTACCTAATAATATTTATATATATAATTATAATTCTAGAATTGGATCTTTTTCTAATTTAACAAAATTAAAAAAGCTTGATCTTCGAGTTTTTACAAATTTATATCTAGAGCCATATATGTTTTATAATTCTTTAGAAAATGGAGAATTAATTCTTCCTGAAACATATTTAATTTTAGTAAATAATAACAAAAATATAATTAACCACGAAATATTTAAATCTTATAATGCTTATTATAATAATGTTGTTATAAAAATATTTCATAATTTAAAAGCTAATACTATTGTAAATATTAATAATTATTTAGACGGAACAAATGTTCTTGAAGAAGAATTGTTTACTAGTATTAATGCAGATCTTGTATTAAATTTAAATTATATAGAATATATTTATGACGTGCCTTTTGATAGTTATTATAAAAATAACATTAAATTTATTCATAAAAAACGAACAATTAATAGAGATCATTTAGGGAATATAATTGACTTTGATGGTGAAATTGAAACATTAGAAAAAAATAATAATCATTTATTTTTTAAAACAAATAGTAGTTTATCATTACCTCCTGGATTAGATCAAGAATCTTTTGATTTAATAAAAGACAGATTTATCTTTTTAGGTCCATATTTATTAAGAGATTGTAAAAAAATTAAAAATTTTATTATTAAAAATAATAACGTAAAGTATATTTATTTAAATCAATATACTAAACTTGATAAAATAAATATTGAATCAGAATCATTACAAGTTTTATCAATATTTGATAAAGTGTTTAATGATGTAGAAATTAAAAAAGATCCTGATAATTATAAAATTATAGCAAAAAATTGTTTAATATTTTTAGGAGAAAATAAAGGTATTTATAGTACATATCATACAATTGATATTCCAAACACTAAAGTATCGTTTATTGCAAATAAAAATAATTTATTGTATTATTTTGGACATAATTATCAGTTTGATTTATTTTCAAAGCATATTCCTGATTATGATGGTAGTTCTGATGGACAGGATGTTTCTTATTACAATAAAGTTGAATCTTCATCTATTATAAATAATAATGAGTTAACAATTTCAATACCTATGTTGCATATGTTGTTTCATAAAGATATTAATAAAGAAAATATAAATATTAATACTTTGAATATAAATTTAAATGATTATCAACCTTTTAATTTTAATATGGACTATTATACAAAGGATAGTTATACATCTTATAGTACTATACCTTATTATTTACATTATGATAATATAAATAGTGACATAATAGAAAAAATAAGATGGCCTAAATTAAAAATTATTAACATCCATAATTTATATAGATCTATTAATTTAGATCCAGGAAAAAATTATAAAGAAAAAAATATTCTTGGTATTTCTATTAGATATTTTAATAATTAGGATAAAATATGTCACAGCTTAATAAATATTTTGAAAAAGAATTAGGATTGCCATTAATATATCATGACTATGAAACATATGACTGGCAATCTGCTAAATACGGAACGATTGTTGTCGATCCTAAAGAAAACAATATTGGTATTAAGCTTCGTTATAATATAGATCAAAGGGATCCAAAAGATCCCTTTTCTACTTATGGACCTAGCTGGGTAGCTTTAAAAATTCGTGGCGACGAAACTGTTATCGTCGAAGAATCTTCACGAATGCTTGTCGATAAAATTGTATATGTTAAATATGATATGGTTGAAGGCAAATTATATTATACTATTAATGGTAAAAGTAAAGTATCGGATGCTACGCGTCAAAATAACTTTGTCTTTGAATTAGATAAAGGTGAATATATACCTGGCAATCATCATATTAAAGCATTAATTAATAACACAATTGAATGCTCGCCGGCGACAAAAACTCTTAAAGAATTAGATAGTAAACATATCGTATTAAATTCTACACAACTAGAACAAGGTTGTGAGATCGACGTATATTATGTCGAACGATACGATATTAAAAATCCAGTGCCTCGAATCTTTAATCAAGAAGCTGAACCAGAAAATCCTGAGTCTGGTGACTTCTGGATTACGAGTCATCCTAGCGAATCGATGAAGCAAAAATTACCGTTAAATATTTTTATTCGATACGATTATAATTCTATGCAATTATTAGTATTAATAAAAACTATTTCTGGCAGCACTATTGAGGTTAGTAAAAACAAAACCGAACAAGTTAATCAAGTTGTTAATCGCTCTTGGTCGACATTTAGAATTCCGATTCAATATAACGAAATTTTTGATTTGACTGTCGAAGGTCTTAATGATTGGTATTTAAATAATTCTATTACTAAATCTATTAAAACAACTTCTAAAGTCGATATTGCTTTATTAAAACAAGAATTATTTAAAGATACTACGACAATTTACTTACAAGGCGATCCTGATTGTAATTTTACAATTATGTCGGCAGTCGACTTATCAGATATTAAGTTTATTGAATATGAAGCAGGTAAATATAAAGCAGTATTGCCACGACAATTAAAATCTTATTTTATCGATATCGTTGCTCGTAAAGCTGATAAATTACAAACAGCTATTAAAAGTATTCTTATTAGAGCTAAAGATCCTGTTGAAATACCGTTAGAAATAACTAATAAGGAAATTAAGCTTGAATCTCTTTCTAGTCAATATGCCAATGTAACAGTTACAGCCACTTATAATAAAGAACCACATATGATAATTAATTCTAATTATCCTGATGGTATTACGTTAGTTAATAAGACTATTGATAACGATAAAGTTAATTTTAATTATTGTATTAATTTAGATAATGGTCAACAATATCTTTCATTTATTGCCGACGATAAAAATGGTAATGCACTTTCTAGAGTCGTATCGACAAGACTTCCTAAGAAAAAAACTAAAGAAATTCCTCAAGATTATAGTTTTATTGAAAAAGATATTGCTAGCGGCTCAATTCCTGCTAATAAATATTATATTCTTAACGGAAACAAATATGTTAAAATGTATGTTATAGCATTAAGCAATTCTACGTTAAGACTTAAAAATTTAAATGAATATAATACTGCTAATATTAAATTTATAGGTCGATCTATTGTCGATAGTAATGGATGTCGAAAATACAATTATTTAATTCCATGTGATGCGATATTTAGAAATGCAGACGGAACTCCACAAGATCAAACAAATTGGTATTTGGATACTCCATATGTAAAATTTAGTGTACATATTGAAGATCCTGATGCTGTCGATTTAGATTATATTGTTAATAGTCCTATTTTAGGGAGTTATTTATAATGCCAATTAAAGGTTCGAAAAAAATATCTTCTCGATTGTTATCTAATGGACGTACTACTTTTATATATTCTAATACTGATTATAAATGGAATATGTTGCCTGACGGCACTCTATTAATAGATGATGAAACTGGCAATATTAAAATTAAATTGTATGGCAAAACTGATTGGACACCTCTTGAAGATGTGTTCGCTCAGGATAAAACTTCTAATTTAATTATCCATGGTAATCGTATTATAAAAGAGCCGTTCTTGGTATTAGATATCGACAAAGACAATAATACAATTACATATGTAAATCATCGTAATGAACGTCGTCATAAGTTTTTATATCCTGATCAGAAAGATACGTATGCCGTATTTGAATTAGATAAAGGATCGTATATCGAAGATAAAAATTTAATTTCGGCGACTGTTAATAATACGATAGTTTGTAATAAACAAAATTATAAATTACAAGAATTAACTTCTAGACGTATCGGTATCGATATCGATTGTCTCGAAGCTGGTTGTTGGCTCGACGTTCAATATTACGATATCAATAAAATGACTCAAGCTGGTTATGAGATGTATCTAAATAAAGATATTTCTAAGTTAAAAGAAAAGTCATTTGGTGTAATATACGATAAGAAATAACTATTATTATAACTATAATGGAGTTTTTACATGGCTAAAAAAATAGAAAAATTTATGTTGTCGAAAGAACTTCAAGATCAAATTGATCAAGTAAGTAATCTTTCTCAAATACATTTGGATCAGTTAGATCCGTCATTAAAAACTTTGCTTACTAATATCGGTACGGCTTCTCAAGGCGTTATTTCTTATGACGATTCTGAAATACGAAATCGTGTTATTGCACTTGAGAAAAATTCAGCCACTAAAACTGGCTGGTTTAATAAAACATCTGATAAATTAGCAAAGTCAATGCTCGATGAAGAGCTTAGTAACCTTATTATCGAGATGCAAGACTTCTCCGATGCTTTATTTACTAAGTTAAATAAAACGGATGCAGATTCTCGCTATCGATTAAAAGAGGATAAAATTCAGTTAAGTGATTTAAGCGATGAATTTTCTAATAACGTTCGAAGTATTAATAATAAAGTAAACGCTTTAAATACAACGTTTGCCGGTATGCAATTCGTTGCGAACGATATCGAGAATTTAAAAAGTATTATTAATGATTTACCGAATACTGCTATTACTCAAAGCGCAGCCGATTTACGATATCGTAAACTCGATACTAAAATTAATTTAGGCGATTTGGGTACAGAACTTCAACCTCATGTTCGTGAACTCGTTAACAATTCTCAAAAATTAGCGAATGTTGCTTTAAAATCTGATATCGATGCATGCCGTAAAAAAGATACGAAAATTCAATTAAGTGACTTAGAAGATTCTATTATCTCTAAAATTAATATTATTGATCAGTTATCTACAAATATTAATACACGTATTACTGATCTCGTTACTAATTCATTTAATACTGGATTTGAAAAAGCTCTTGTTAAGACATTCGTCGGTGAATATACTATTCTTAATAAACAAGAATTCCAAGATTATATTCAAAAAGTATTAACAGATAATCATACGGATATTATTACTAATAATAGAGCTACGTTCGGACAAATATTCTTTGCGATTTATAAAGAATTAAATAAAAATAATGCCGACTTAACATTTTTATCTAACACATTAAACGGTATTAATTCACAGCTTGCTAATATTCAGACACAATTTACTTACGTTAGTGATTTAAAAACTAAAAAAACAGCGACGCATATTTTAACATTGTCTAATATTTTTGCTTTGCCAGAAAATGTAATCAACGACTATTCTGCTACGGCCGGAGAAATTCAAGAAGTATCTTCTCCAGCATCGACTACTATTTTACAAGCCGATACGATTAAAGCAGATTTTACTCAAGACGGTGCTCGTACTGCCGATACATATATTGGTGTAGCTACAAATGCTATTCACGATTGTGATGTATTACTATATTTAAACTTAAAGAATGTAACGACTGTTAATGCTAATGCTGTTAAAACATGTCCTAATTTAAATACCGTATTGTTACCGTCTGTTAAAACAATTACGGCCGATGCTTTTGTCGGCTGCGATAATATTGCTTTAATAGTTCTTCCGGAAAGTTATGTTATTACTCATAACGAAGGATTCCCCGCTATGGCTCGTGTTATTCGCGTAGTCGGAAAGGCATAGGTTAATTATATGAATGTAAAAGTCTATGTCGACAAAATTAAAAAATGGGTTCAAATTTCTTCTGACGAAGTACTTGATGTAAATAAAAATTTATCTGATCTTAAAGATAAAGAGGCTGCAATTACTAATCTCGGTCTCTATGAAAAATTTATTTCGAAAGAAGCTCTTGAGTCTGGTTTTTTACCCGATGTATTTACACCGGATAATATCGTTACAGATTCGACTCATCAGTTTGTAACTGATGAAGAAAAAAGTAAATGGAATAATAAATTAAACGCACCGATTCCGATGCAAGATCATTTAGAGAATAATCAAATCGGTTATGACTCTGCAAATTCTAAATTTTATATCGGATTAAATAATCAGAATGTATTGCTTGGCGGTTCATCTTGTTTCGACAATATTATTGTCGTTAATGGATTTTTCTCTGGAAATTCTCAACCGACAGTCATTCGTAATAATAAATTTAATGAAGCCGGTCAATTAATTACGCCACTATTTGTCGACGTGCAATGCGTCGAATATACTGCAGGTGATTTAGGCGAAGTATCTGTATCTTATACAGCCGATGCTATTAGTATTTATAACACAGGCTCATTTACCGGCTCATTTCAATGTTTAATCGTATATCCGTTGGGAAGTGTTAACGAATGAAATGGGTCGTGAAATATAAAGATAAAGTTAGGGATTTGGCGTATTCTACATACGCCAATATCTTCAATAATTTATCAGATCTAACAGATAAAGCAGCTGCCATTACTAATCTAAAGTTATTCGACAAACTTGCGAGTATCGAAGAAATAAAACGTACTCAGTTATATGCTAATGCTATTAAATCGACAAATTTAAAACGTTGGGTAACTGATTCTGAAAAAGAATCATTTACTCATAAGATTGATAATCCTGTTATATCGACTACTAAGTTAGATAATACTAATGATATTCAATTATATTATAATTCTAATCAAGGCCGTTTTTATATTAAGATTAACGATAAATATCGGCAGCTTGGCGGAAATATAATTTCTTATAAAACTGGTAAAGGTGTATTCTCTGGTAACGGAGAAGAAACAAGAATTCAACATAATATACATGATTCTCGAAACGTAGGTGTGATGCCTTCGTTCGTATCAATTAAACCACTACATTCTGATAATCAAGGTCGAGTCGGAGATATGTGGGTTAAAAAAGATAATAATTTTATTTATGTCGGGAACACCGGTTCTCAAGGAATAGAATTTCAATATATTATTTTTGCTCCGAAAGATTTGGGTTAAGGTATTTATATGAAGAAAAATAGAACTTTTAAACAAGGTAGAGGATCTGAACAACTCTTTAATCAAGAGATGTACGATATTTTTCTTGCCGTAAAAGATATCAATCCAGATATGACCGAGCAAGAAAAAGTGTCGGGTCCAAAAGCTGTACCTGATAATATAACACACGGTGCCTTATGGCGGAACGACAGAACTAACGAGTTAAAATATTATGACGGTGTAAAAAAAGATTGGATTAATATCTATGATAATAAATTCCAATTGATTACACATCTTATGGAAGAAACGACTCCGGCTAATCCGATTAAAGGACAGTTGTGGATTTATAACGGTATCTTGTTATATTTTGATGGCCGTGAATGGAAACCAATTAAATCGATTCAAGCTGACGATGCACAATTTAACGAAGCGGCTTTTGCCGACTTTGCATTAGTTAGTCCGTTACTTTCTGTTGGTAATGTAACAGTTCCGTCTTTAAGAAACGAAGATTCTAAACGTTATGAAAATGAATTGAAGACTGGTTATCAAGCTTCTAAAGATAATTATTCCGAAAAGACTACAGAGTTTGATACAGAGTGGGAAGATCCATTTACTGCACCAGAACATGACTTATTAGTCGATCCTAGCCATCGTACTCAATACGTTATTCCTAATGTGAATAACGATAGAATATTTATTGAAAATAGTTTAGTCGATGATTATGAAAAAGTTAATACTGTTTGCTTCCAATATCCGACTGTAAAAGCTCAAGATAAAAATTTAAGTGCATTACATATTAATGCTCAGAAATTATCTAATATTACGAAACGTTTATTTAAGATTAATAAAGATGATAGCAATACGAATGCTATTATCGATATTAATCCTAACAATACAGAATTTTATGGATTCAAAGCTGGTGAATACAAAGGTGATCATTTATATCCATATAGAGAATCTTTTGAGACTGGCATAACAAATAGCACAGCTAATTCTTTAAATAACACGTCTGGTGTTCCTGAAGTCGATGCGATTAATGCACGACTTCATCTTGAAATTAATTATAATAAACCTGATAAACCAACTGTCGATAAACTCGGTAAAAAACAAGATGTATCGATGAAAGATGATCCAGATAAACGATTTGGTGATTATGTAATTATGCATAAACAGATCGCATTGAATTATCGTACCGTTCAAAATTATGATTATATCTTAGCCGTAACGTATAATTTTAACTGGATTAATTATACGGGTTCTCTTAAAAAATTAAATAATGGTAACTTGTTCCAAGGTTTCCATATCCCTGATTTACCAGAATCTATTAATCTATTCTTCGATGGCTTAATGCTTGAAGAACAATTTTACGATGTCGATTTAAAAAATCAACTTGTTAAACTCGAAGATAAAGTTTATAAAGAAGACGAAGTACATGTATTTAAAAACTTCGTAAAAGACTCTGGCTATATTGTCGAAACTAATCTTGATAATCAAGGTATTATTCAATTACATAAAGAATTTAAATCTCCGTTAGTGTTTGTAGCTGGTGAATTAATTCATCCGACATTCGGCGGATTAATTTATCGTGATAATAAAATCTTTGTGCCTCGTGCTAAAGTAAATATGCCATGGACAGTTATCGAAACATATGTTCCTGGTGAAGATAATGCATATGCTGCTGGTACTGTTAATTTTGATAATAATATTGTTGCCGGTACTAATCGTGTATTGAATACTGAGAACGGCAAACCAAATATCGATGCGACAGCTATTTATAATACTGGCGATCAATCATTAATTGTACAACAAGGTCAAATAGGTCATAGCGGAAACAATATGATTTATTATGATCCTCGTGTTATTACGAATACCGACGAGGTAATTTTATTCTTAGATGGTATGTTAATCAATCCTAAGAATATTATCTGGAATAAAGATTATCATTATTTAACATTAAAAGATGGTTTATTCCCTGGTCAAGAATATTTACTATTAAGAGATCCTGACGACAGGTTATTCGATGGCGCTAGTGCTATGGATACATATTATGTCGGAGCTCTTAGTGATAGTCTTGTATACCATAACGGCAAATTATTATGTAACCAACAACCATTAATTTCTCCAGTATCTCCTAAAGATCGTCAACCAAGTACTGCCGATGGCGAAGTCGTATTATTTATGCCAGATAATTTAACTGATGCAGCAACGGTTCAAATTTATGATGATTATAAGAAGTTATGGCGACTTGCAAATGAAAAAGAACTTAAAGATATTAAACGTATTGTTACGTCTTATGAAAATACCGTATCTTCTGTTAAGATGAATATTCCGGTATTACCTGAAGATTCTATTAATATCTTTGCATATAAGTTTGCTGGCGATACAGAAAATGCTATTAAGATTGGCGATTTTATGTTGGATTCTACTGATCCGACTAATCGTACATATCATATGCAATATGATAAATATTTGCCACGCGTTAATTCTTTAACAGTTTTCCGTAACGGTGTTCGTCAAATACTCGATGTCGATTATGTGGAATCTGATGACGGTATGACGATTACATTCTTGTGTCCTGCTAATGATATTAAGATAGGTGAAAAGATTCATTATACTGTTGAACAATTAGAGGTTGGTGCTTCTAAAGTAATGGACGTTATTACGTTAGACAATACAAATTCTATCGGTACGAATGTATATGAAATTCCGGCACAAACAGAATTGTATTTGTATCCTGGTCGATTAGTCGTATATCGTAACGGTGTTCGTTTACCAAAAGATGATTGGACATTAATCGGTAATAAAACAATTCAGATTATTAAATCTGATCGTCCTTATATCGGTACGACAGCAAGTAACTATCCTAACGAATCTTTCTATAAACGTGAAACAGATTCTTCGTATACTGTACATCATAATTATCCAGATCGAATTACGATCGAGATTCGTCAAGACTATAAACGTAAAGAAGAAACGTTTAAAATGAAATATAATCGTATTCCAGAATTCCCGATTAATGATTATGATATCGATCCTCAAGTTCTCGAAACAAAAGACGAAGTTTTATTTTATATTAACGGTCTGTTTACAGGATTAAGTCGTAATATAGTAAATGGATACGTTTTAAATAAATATAAAAGTTGTATTACGTTTAATGATCGAAAAGTTGCAGCATTGCTTGCTAACGATCCTTTATATATAGACTTGTATGAAAATCCTGATAAAATGGAAGCTTGGAAAAAACGTACAGGTAAATCTGAATATACAACGAGTATAAAACATTATATCACTTATGATTATCGTGTTTAGGAGAACATAATGGCACAAGATTTAACTAAAGTTACAATAAATCAGATCGATATGGATGCTGTGACCGAGACAGTCATCGCAAAAGGTAATCTGGTTTATCGTACAGATCATAGTGATACTAAAGCAGAAGATGTAGATAAAGTCGGCAGTATTCCTGCCGACCACATCGCTGTAAGTATTGATGGTGATCGAGAAACTGTAAATAATGCTCTTAAGTTAGGCGGTAAACCTGCAGCTGATTATATGACAGTTACGAAAGGTAATAGCTTAACGACAAGAACTGAAAATATTAAGAAAAAATTTGGCGACGATATTTTAGCTCTTCGTGATGAATTGTATCAGCTTCGTGGTCAACTTGCCAAAAATGGTTACGTAAAAGACATCGGTTATTACGATGGTTATTATGATTGTTTCCATAATTTTAATCAAGTACATTTAAATAAAGAATTAGCTAATACTAAAAATACTGTACAAACAGATCGGAAGTCTTTGATCTTCCCGGCTAATACTGATATGGATCAATTCTCTCAGTATGATTTTATTGCAATTGTTAATAGTGTTACAGGATTGCAATGCGTACGTCAAGTCGCAGCTGTCGATAAAGCTAATTTTAAAATAACATTAGATCGTAATATTGCTAATAGCGTTATTCTTCAAAATGCAGAATACTATCAAGTATTTAAATCCTATGGTGCTGTATTTAATGGTGATTTTTTGTTCGCTCGACCATTAGAAACAGTAATGGGTGATGAAGAATATGCATCTGGTGAAACTGACGATACTAATCGTGAATTTGTTAAAATGATGAAACCTGGATTTGGTTATGCCACAACTCTTAAGTTTAGTGAAGGTAAAGCTGGCTTCTTAAAAACTGTAGAATTGTGTATTAAAGCATATGGTAATCCTGGTCCTATTAATTGTTATTTAATTGATGCTCGAGATGTTGATTTATTTAAGAATGGTCAGCAAGCGGAAGCTGCCTATAAATCTTCTCAAGCTAATAACGACGATAAATTTAAATTCTTTGCTAAGACTCAACCTAAAGCAGTCAGTGCTACAGTCGAACGTCAATACGTAAAGTTTAGTTTCCAACAAGATGGTAAGTATCCAATTATTCCAGATAACTACTATCAAGATCCTACGCGTTATTGTTTGATCGTAGAATTTATGGAAGTTAATACAGAAAATTATTATGAAATCGAATTAATTAATCATAATAAAAACGATCTTCAGTTAAATAATATTTTCTATAACTACGAACGTAAATCTGACGTAGCCGTAGCTCATGCTCTAACAGAAAGTGACGAAACTAAGAAATCTGATTTATATTTCTTATTTAGAACACAACAAAAATTAACGAATCAGCCAAGTCCTGTTAACGAAGGTTTATATTCTGCTCACGTATATAATCGTCGACTTCAACATGCTTCTAAAACTAGAGTCGAATTAAGAATTAAACGTGAAGGTTTGTACGAAGCAAGTACATTAAGCTCTCCATCATTATTTACGACCGATGCCGTAAACTTGAAACGAAATGCAAAAAATGTTACAATTAATTCAGTGCATGAGTTAAGTCTTAAGACTGAAATTAACAAACCGATGGAACTTCGTCGTGGCGATCAAACAGATATTTCTATGCCAGTCGATGTTGTTATCGGTGAAAACATTTCTAAGGTTAAAGGCTTTAATAATGAAGACGTAACATTTACAACTCCGGTTCTTGTAAATAATAACGATCCGATTTATCGTATCGGTTATGTCGTAGCTATTAAAGCAAGAGAATATAAGTTTAAAGATGGTATTATTACCAAAGGTCAATTTAAACGTTTTATTCTTCCGTTAACAGAAGTCGTTAAAGATGTCCACTCTTATGCCGACGGTGTAAGCGATCGACTTATCTTTGAAGCTCCTTTATATGAAGAAGGTCAAAGCATAGTCGATTATAACGATTTCGAAGTACAAGTATACTGGGAAAATACTGAATTAAGTAATAGTGATGTTACTAAACAAGAACAAATGGGTGCTCTTAAAGAGATTACAGTAAGCTTTGCTTCTGATTTCGAATAATTTAATAATATATGCCGGGGGCTATGCCCTCGGCTTTTTTGCTGTCTAAGGAAATATAATGATCGTAGATAACAAAGATTTTCAAGAACAATTAAATATATTAAAAGAAGGTATCGATATTCCACAACTCGATCCTTCGAAGGTTATGGATTCAGAAGAATTTAATACATTTTTTAATGGTGTCGAAGTAGCATTAAATAATATCACTCAAAATATTAGAGTATTAGAAGATGCTAACTATTATTTAGTAAAATATGTTAACGATACTATAGATAAGAAATATAAAGATATTAATGATAAGTTATTAAACTTAGAAAAGAATTATTCGTTATATCAAGATAAAAATTTTATTACATATAATGTAGAACTAGATTCTAGTAAAGATATATTAGATCGAACTGGCAATGCAATTAGTACTGTCGATTATGTTACGATGCAATCTGGTACAATCGATTTATTTAAAAATATCTCGGCGGTCGAACCATATTCTGTCGATATTGATAAAGAACATGGGTCTGCCGTTATTTGTTTTTCTAAAAATGCTATTACTCAGAATAATACAAAAGTCGGTACATTTATTATTAAACTATTAGAACCGATTATTATTAATATAGTAACATGTAACTTAATTAATTGTGTCGGTAGTTTTACGATTAATAACTCGATTCAAGAATATCAGTTTAATTCATATTTTAAACCACAAGAAGTTTCGTTAATAGTCGTTACGTTAAAATCTGGAAACCCTTCGACTGAATCTAAATCTGTAAGAGTTAATCATTCGAAAGGATTTATGGATAATGATTTTTACGGAGATTTTTCGATTAGTCAAAATTCTGAAAAAGCAAAAGAACAGCAAATGGCTGAAATTTATTATAAAAACGATGTTACGAAATATTTAGGAGAAAACGATGGCCGAAGAAACTAAGATTAGTCAAAAACTTACCGTTAAAGATATTGGTATTGTTTTAGACGATAAAGATACAATTAGTACTATTAGCCATCCGATTCCAGCTCGTAAAGCTAATCAATCTGATATTGTTAATACACAAATTACGAATTATAAATTCGGTATTAATAATTTAAATTTGAAATACGATAATGCTACACTAACATCTGGTACAATATCTAAGTTAATTCAAATAGGCAAATGTGATTATGTTACGTTAAATACATCGTTACATCAGCAACGTAAAGAAGATTATTATAGTGTTGAATTTTCTATTATTGATAATAATAAAGAAAAGCCTATTATTTCATATAATCAATCACAAGTGATATATGAAAAATTATATTTAAAATTACCGTTACGTTTTCAAGCCAATAAAATAACTCCTGTTATTGTTAACGAAGTAACGAAAGATGGTATAGTATTATATAATACATATAATACGTTATCAGATTTTGAAAATGATCGTAACGTAATAGACAATCAGATTGCTAATAATAAAAAAGAATTAATCGTATCGTACGTACCGATTGAAGGAAAACGTATTACAGTCGATAGCGATAAGATTTATTTGAAGATTATTAAACATGTATATGTTGGTAATATGCCTATGAAGATTGAAAATATTATTATTAATGCTCATGGAGGAAAACTCGAATGGAAGATTTAAAAAATACGACTGTCCGACAAGCCTATCTTCAAGCATTAGCCGACGATAAAAAATTTGATGTATATAAAAAGAAATCGTTATTAAGTCCGAATCAACCATTATTCGAACCTCATTATATTAATGATGAAGAAGAAATATCTTACGATAACGTTAACCAGAACGTTCTTGAAACGTCGTTCGATATTTTAAATCTTAGTATGAATGTCATCGATAATGTAAGCGAAATCGAAAATTTAATATACGATGTCGATGAACGTATTAAAAGTATCGACGAAAAGATTCAGGCCGAAGAAGAACGTGTTAAAGACGTTAATATGATTTGCGGAAATATAACAGACTTTAATACGATTATCCCGTTAACAGTTAATAACTTTTCAATTAAATCTACATTATATCAATATCGTAATTGTATAACAGCTTCTCAAGTTAATGAGAAGAAAGATACTTTACGCTTAATTAATATTAATGGTAATGGTTTTATCGGTAACGATTATGTCGTATCTAAACAATCTGATTTGGTTATGCAAAAAGATTTAATGAATACGTTTAACGAATCGTATATGTATGATACGATCGGCAATTTATTTTGGGAATATAGCCGATTGTTTAGTTATGATTCTGTTAATAAATCTGATATTGTAAATATCGACGATTTACCAGTTCAAGTTCAACTTACATTTCAGTCAATATCTAATGATGGCGTAAATGAAATCGTATTCTCTGATACAAGTGAAGTTCATATTACGGCTATCGAAATATCTGACGATAACGTAAATTGGCATACGACGTTCGAAGGCGATATCGTTCCGAATAAGCAAGATAATAGTTACTCTGATTTTACGTATATATATGGTACTGGTGCTTTAGTATTTCCGACAACACAATTCGTAAGACTATCGATGTATAGCCATAAGATCGACGATAATAAAATTAAGATTAACAATACGATTAATCCTAATATTTCTCGTAAAGTTATTCGTATTACGTCGGTCGAAGGTCGTCGAATAGAATTTAACAACGGCACTGGATTGACTCCAAACTTAATCGAATCTGGTCGTGCGATTGCTGTCGGTATATTCTGTAATGAATATATTCCGGACTTTATTAGGAATAATTTACGAAATGAAGTTACGTATACATTAATTATTAATGGTAAACAATATAATGTTGTTCCTATTAATAGCAATCGACGCGGAATTAAATTTATTAAATATTCTAAGACATCATTAAAAGAAAATTATGTTGAATATATTAATGAACCAATTTCAAGTATTCAAATTGGTTTAACAATTCCGACAACATATAATTATTCTCCGTATTTAGCTAATTTTAAACTGTGTTTAGGAAAGCAGGTGTCTAATGTATAAAGATCAAGTTTATAAGTTAGAATATTATAAACAAAAATTAATTAGTCAATCGCTTTCTCTCGGTGAATTTTTAAATGAAAGTTCATTAGATTCTGCGCTCGAAGATTACGAAACACAATTTGCTTTATTTAAACATCGATATATTCAAAAAGGATCGAAGCTCGACGTAAAAGATTTTAATAATGAATTAGCTATTCTATATCAAGATCTATTAATTTTATATCAAGTTATGTATGATATAACGATTAAGAAATTTAATAAAACTAAAGAATTGGTATCAATTAAATTAAATGATTTAGAACGAATAGCTGATCAATATTATAGTCGTTGTAAACTTGAAACGATTGCTATATTTGGTGATACGTTAGTATATCAAGCTGATAATTTTGACATAACTAATAAGAATGGGAAAAGTTATATTAAGCTTCCTAGTTTTACGACATATGAAGGTGCTACGTTAGTATTTTTAGCAAGTGTCAATAACTTAGACAATGCTAATGTTATTTTAGAATTAAATCCTAGCCAGAATATTCAGAACTATGAATCGAACGAAAATTTATTTATCGTTCCTGGCGAACCAGAAATTACGACTAAATTTTTTGAATTAGATTCTAGCAATAAATATAACGGCAGTTTTATGCTTGAACATAATCCAGATAATGCTTATCAAAGTCAATATTTTATTTATAGTGGTAAAGATATGATTAATATTGACGGACGCTATATTAGTATTAGTGAGTATAATAAAACTGATTTTAGTACAGAATATAATGTCGAGTTATATATTTATAATGCAACACAGGCCGATTTTAATTTCTCGTTAGAACCATTGCGATCTAATATCGATAATCATTATGTTACGATTAAGGATCGAGTTCAAAAATTTACGTTTAGAATGGCACCGTATTCTCATTTATCAGTCAATACTAACGGTATTGTATTTTGTGCTGTTGACAAATGTCGAGTAAAGGATAATCGATTATATTCTAGAACGTTCTATAATAATGTATATAGTTATATGTTAGAAATAGTTAGTTATAATAAAGAAGTAATGTATGCTAATCCAGTAGCTGTTATCGACAATCCAACTAATAAAGAAATTAAAATTAAATCGTTAGCTGTTAAACAAAATAGGTATAGTGATTATGATCAGATACAATATTAGAAATAATGGGCCGTGGGAATACGATAAATTTGTTTTAAATTATTATAATCTTTATAATGAGATTATGCTTAATAAAATTAAGTTAAGTTCGGAAGAGCAAAAAAATAAACAGATTGACGATATTTATAATCGTACACTTGAGCAAAATCAAACGGCTAAATTATATCGTAAAATAAATTATACAGTCTGAGGTTATTAATGGAAGTAAAAAAGACATCTAAATATTTTGTTGATTTAGTCGAATCGATGAAAGAAGATTATACGAATTTACAATCTTCTATTAATAATCAACATAATAGTTATAATAAAAAATTAGAAATAATGAATGCGATGTTAGAATATAACAATTCATTATCTTCTCGTCTCGAAAAAGATTTCGATGCATTGCGTGAAAATAATCGTATAGTCGAAGCGATGTACGATGGTAATGCTATGCATCGTAAAAATATATTTAATAGTAATAAAGTATTATTTGTCGATAGCAATAAGATATTAAAAAATAATTCTTCTTATGACACATATGGTAATTGTGTTCATCCTAAAGTTATCGGCAATCTAGAAAATGTTTTGAATTTTAATAGTTCTGTTGGTTATATTTTTAAACCATCAGCAACTGTTTCTATTAATGGTGAAAATAATTCTGAATATGTAAATATTTTGAAGCACGATACGATTGCCGATAAGGCTCCTGTGTTCGATCAGTATACGAGTAATGTATTAACTGTTACGATTGATTTTCCAGATAATCCATTAGTCGGTGCTACGAATTGTAATGCTATTGAATTATCACCATTTTTAGCTGGTGCTGCCATATTAAAAGCAATTACGATTATTACGACACCTGGTACTCAGTTGTCAAACGATGCGATTATTATGGATTACGATCAACCATTAGAAGATACAAGGATTTTGTTTGATAGCATATATGCTATCAAAACTTTAACGTTATCTTTTGATTTAACATTTACTAATAATTTAGGTTTGTATCCATTCGGATTGCGACATATTTATTTGTATAATGCTAACTTCGATACAGAACGTAGCAATATCGTTATTCGTAACGATTATCAAAATCTTATTAAATATATTGACGATGGTATTATTATTTCTAATCAAGATGGTAGTGATACATCGAACAAATATTCGGCTCACGAAACAACATGTAGTGAACAAGGTATTAAATTATATAGCTATTATGCTAATAATAATTTATTATATCAAATCGAAACGCATACGCGAGATTTAGCAAATCAATTATCTCGGAATACAAAAGTATTCTATGCTGATATTCCTGTAAAAAAAGCAATGTATTCTATTGAATTTAAGAAAGTCCGTACTTAGTACGGGCTTTTTTTATTTTAATTCTTATGGTATAATGATTAAGAACAATGTAAAAGTCCACGAAGGAGACAAGCCTATGATTGATGCTATGTGGTACGAAACCAATATTCTTGGTTATTCTACCGATAAGACATATATAACACAATATACGATCGATTATCTATATGATAATAATATGAACGATTATGATATCATAAAGATTTTGTCCACGTTTAAAAAAGAATCGATCAAATATTGTGATCTACCTAATTCTTTATGGAATGATAGTTTACTTAAACGTGATACTTATTATTTCAACTCTAAACTACAGATTCTATCTAAGCCACCAACTCTTTCAATAGATGCTAATATCACTCCTAAAGATATTAAGTTTTTTAAAGAAATGAAAATTTCATTTACGAAGGATGATTTATTGCGTTTCTTTTATTCAAAAACTAATTCTTTAGTTATAAAAGATTATAATCGTGATATGGGTGCTATCGATTATTTGTTAAATCGATATAACAATCAGCTAATGGAAGCTGTCGATATTTGTTTATATTTAATAGATGAATATGCCAGTTGTGTTAGTTCGTTATTAAATCTAACAAATTACGAAGTCGATATTCTCGATAAAGTAAATACAATATATTATGATAACTATAGAAGTGGTTCGAATAGAATCATATACAGATGGAGTTAATTATGAGTATAAATTTTTTTGAAGAATCACGTTCGATATATGAAGAATATGAAATCGAAACGGAAAAGGAAGAAGAAGAAGGTTATGATACGTCTAATTTTAGCATCTTTAACGATAAGCTTAGCGGTTTAACAAAAGGATTTTATATCTTTGCCGGTGAATCTAACGGTGGTAAAACAGCTATTATGTCTAATCTATTAAAGGATTATGGCACGACAGCTAAGAATAATTTATTTGCTATTTACTATACCTTAGACGATACTGTCGGCGAAGTTATTCCGAGAATTATAGCTATGGATCAAAATATTCCGATAGCTGTAGCGGCTAAGCCAAAACGTTATGAAAAGCTCGCAGCGATTACTCCGAGAACACCTGACGAAGAATTTAATATCGAAAAAATTCGAGAACAACTACAACGTCGTAAACAAGGTATTCAATTATTAAAGGAGCAGAGTCATCAATTTATGATGACCGACGGCACTAAATTGCATACGTACGAAGATATTGTCGAACATGCAAAACAGGCTCAGGAGTTTGTCAAATCGCTCGACGACAAAAATAATATTATAATCGGTATCGACTCTATATCAGATATTCGTTACGCAAATAAAGATTTTAAAGACGTTAAAAATAAATATGAATGTCTATCTGAAGATCTTAAAAAGTTAGCTAACACTGATTTACAAATTCCAGTATTCGGTACAGCTCATTTGCGTAAATTAAATCATGGTGGTCGTCCTAGCCTAGACGATTTAAAAGATTCGGTACGATTACAATATGATGCCAGCGTTACATTCTTAGTCCATAACGACGTAAGTAAAAATAGCAATAGTGCTAAAGTATTTTATAATCGAGAAGGTAAAGAAGAAATTCAACCTATCATCGAAGTCCATTGGGCTAAGAATAAACGCAGTGAATTTAAAGGTCGTACATTCTATTACTTCATTCCTGAATATTCCAAAGTAACAGAATGTACGCTTCAAGATAGTGAACGTTTTAACAATATTATAAGAGGTTAGTAATGTCAGACGCAGTATTAAATCCATATCAAGTCTTTTATGACTATATGGAAGAAAAAGCTAGTCATGTTCCGACAACTCTTGAAAGAGAGAACTTTATCGGTATTTGGACACCTATTTTAAAAACATTATGTGATGCTCGATTTGGTTCACAACCTGTCGTATTCGACGTATTAAAATTATCGATAGTCTATGCTGTTCGTCGTATTTTATTAGACGATATGACAATTGATAACTATAAAGATTTATTTAATGTACGTGATTACTTTAAAGATTGTTTCGACACATCAGATCTTCCTCAAGGAACAGAAATGTTGTTCGAAGATTTTCGCATTAAAATTACTCAGTCATGTGAATCTTTGTTAGGACAAGAAACAGATGTCCCTTTATTACGTCCTAATTTAAGTAGTCCTGATCAATTATTCTATGAATCCTATAAAGTAGCGTTAATAATTTATGAAAATAACAAGTAATCAATTTTTAGATTATCTTGATAGCCCTTGGTTTTACAATATAAAATATAATACACCTATCCCGATAGACGAGCGTACCATACGCTCGTCTTTGTTAAAGATTGCGTATGTATTTTTAGGCAGCATCTATTCAAAAGAAATTATCGGTATGCCTGAAATGTCGATACTTTTAGATAAAGAATTAGAAAATGCGCCGCATCGTATTAAACCAAAAGATGTTATTAGTGGACTAGCAAGATTAGATAAATTATATAATTATTGTTCTTCTCAGGAAATTAATATTATTAGCATAGGCCATATGCATACATTAACTTTCGATGAGGGCGAGATCGAAGTTGATATCGGACCGATCGCTTATAAAAATGGTAAATATTTTTTATTCTATCCAGTATTCGATCAAACATTTAATCAAGATAAATGTGATAGCGATATTAAATGTAGCCTAGACTGGAAAGCTGCATATGATGCATTTGATTTTCAATTAAGTGGTGTTATGTTTTATTATCCGAAAACTAATAATACATTTATAGCATATCGTGATATTAGTTCGATCGAGCGTCTTAATTTCATTGCTAATAACGTATTGAAAGGTATCGCTAATAATATATATTTCCCGGTTCGAGAAGAATCGAGTAAATGTCGATTTATCCCAGAGATATCTCGCACATTTACCGGAAAGTAATATACATGCCATATGAAATAGACGGATGTAAATATAAAACGAAAGCTCTTCGTGATACACATATTTTATGGAACGAATATAAAAAGAAAAAATTAATCAAAAGCTTTGAACTTCCACAAGTTAAAGATAAGGTTAAGAAAAGTCGATACTTTTCATATAAACCATATGTCGACGACATTAAATTCGACAGCTTGATGGAAGCAAGTTATTATATTTACTTAAAAGAAAAACTCAAGAAAAAAGAAATCATTGGATTTGAGCGACAGGTAACATATGAATTACAGCCTGGCTTTAGAAAAAACGGTAAAAAAATTCTACCGATTAATTATATAGCCGATTTCGTAATTACGAATCTTGATAAAAGTATTCGTGTTATCGATATTAAGGGTAAGGTTACTGTCGATTTTAATCTCAAGAAAAAACTTTTCGAATATAAATATGAAGAACTCAAACTTGAGTGTTTACAATTTCATGATGGACAGTGGATGTCGCTCGATGAAATTAAAAAATTAAAAAGAAAGACTAAAAAGAAAAAATAATGTCCGACCGTAAAATTTTAGACGGACAAAGAGAAGCTTGGGAAGAAGTCGATTCGCTAGTATTAGAATGTCAAAGTCATAATACGGATCCTCGACGTCGAGACGAATTATTGCAAGAACTATTAATTCGATTCGAACCATTTTTAAATATGTTTCGCGATCTATTATTAGAAGATAAGATTTATCTTAATAATAAAGTATCTCGAGAATTCATCGGCTTATATATTGCTAATAAATATCTACGTTCTAAAGTGTTTAAAAATTGGCATCTTAATAAAGAAGAATATGCCGAAGTGAATCGTAGTTTAAGTTTAATTCGTGATAACTATGCTAAACAATGTGATGTTGAACAAGATTTAAAAACATTATTCTCGACTATGGTCATGAAATATAAAAAAACGAATCGTAGTTTTAACGCATATTTAACATATGTATTTCGTTATGAATTATTTAGATTTATTCAAGCTCATCTTAAAGATCGTATTAATAATTCCTACGATCGATCTGATATGAATGATATCGGCGTAAGTAATCTATCTTCATTAACGATGCATAAAGCCGATCTCCTTGATCAAATCGTTGTCGATGATAATGGAAATTTTAGCGACCTATGGATTAATGGTGAAGTATGTAACGATCTATTTTCACACCTTACCCCAACAGAACGTTTAATATTAGCTATGGTATATGCTGAAAATGCTAAGCCAGTTGAAATAGCTAATAAGATTGGCGTCGATATTCAAACATATCGTAAGATTCGTCGTGGTGCTTTAAATAAGCTAGAGAAACTTACGGGCAAAGATATTAATCGACGAAAAAAAAGAAACGAGTAGCGAAAGCTACTCGCTTTTTTTATGCATATATGCTATAATATAAGGGAAAGGCGGTTGCTTATGATAACAAAAAATAAGTACAGATCTCGTCTTAAAGTTAATGATTTAGTAGCTCAAATATTTGAACTAAAACAAATTCCATTAGATGATGCATATAATATATTATATGATCAGGATAAAATCATTAATATTGATGAAATTAACGAGATTATTAATATCAACGAAGCTGCGTCCTTATTCGTTGATTATTTAAAACAAGGACGCGATATTTTTGTTTATGCCGACTACGATGTAGACGGTATGACAAGTGGCACTATAATGAAACGCTTTTTAGCACAATTTAAAAATTATAGTGAAGTATATTTTCCAGAACGTAGCGATGGTTATGGGTTAAGTATTGACTTTATCGAGAAGATTAACGAGCGATATAAATGTCAATTAAAGCCATTAATTATTACGGTTGATAATGGTATTACTAAAGTCAAAGAAACTGAACTTTGTAAAAAGTATAATATACCAATTATTATTACTGATCATCATTTACCGCAAGAAGTATTACCTGACACGATTATAGTCGATCAGCATATTACCGAAAGCGATCATTGGGCTAAAGCATTATGCGGCGCCGAAATCGCTTTGTATTTCTGTCGAGCTATCGAACGAACCTTAGGCTATAATTATTATCACACGAATAAATTGATTTATTTGGCAGCTATCGGAGCAATTGCCGACGTAATGCCAATGGCTAGTATCGTTAATCAAGCTATTGTGCAAAAAGGTTTTAAACAAATTAATGAAGGCAATGTACCGAACACACTAAGACAATTCGTTAAGAACATGGGTTCGCCTCAAATGAATAGTGAATTCGTATCGTGGGATTTAGCTCCTCGTCTTAATAGCTGTGCTCGATTATTCGATATTAAATCTTCGATTGAATTATTAGACATTAGTGAAGATGCAGAAGACGTATGTAATAATGTCGAAGCATACAATAATCAACGTAAAGAGCTAACTAAAGAATATACCGATATTATTAAGAAAGTTTATAACGAAAGTTATGATGAAAACTGTAATATTGCATTAGTTGCTTTAGACTATGCTCCATTAGGTATACTTGGTATACTAGCTGGTAAGTTAGAAGACTATAGCGGATTGCCTTCGTTTGTCGGTATCGATGATCAAGAGCAATTAATTCATGGTTCCGCACGAAGTAATTCATATCCACTAAATGTATTATTAGCTAACGATGAAAATGTATATTCATTTGGTGGACATGCGGCCGCTTGTGGCTTTGCTATTTATAATGACAAAGTCGAAGAATTTAAACAATCGTTAACTGATAAAATTAATGGATTAAATAAACATGCTGTTGTCGAATCAGTTCGTAGCAAACCAGAAGAACTTATTTATTTTACGTTATCTGATTTAACGAAAGAAGCTTATAATTCATTTTATTTATTAGCATATGATAACGTATCGTTTGAAAAGCCTAAAATCTGTATTAAAGATTTAACGATTACGTCGATAAGCGTAAGTAAGAACAATGATAAGAATATTAAATATACGTTATTCGACGGCAAAAAACAAATTGATTTTTGGCACTGGGGTGCTGGAGATCTTGGCTTTAGACAAGGAGACAGGGTTCGTATTATTGGCGATATAACTAAGAACTTTATGAAGCCTAAGTTATACACATTACGAATCGATAAGATTGTTAAGGAGGAATAATCGATGTTTACACATTTACATGTGCATACAGCATATAGCTTTTTAGATGGCTATTGTCATATACCTAAATTAGTATCGAGAGCAAAAGAACTAGGTATGACAAGTTTAGCTATTACCGACCATAATCATATGGGCGGCATTTATGAATTTCAAAAAGAATGTCAAAAGCAAGGTATTAAACCAATTCTTGGATTCGAAGGTTATCAAACTTGGAATACTGAAGAATTAGCTAAAGATGTTGATAGTCGTTGGGCTGATGCAGCTACCGACGCTTTTCGTGAAGGTGTCGTTACCGAAGAAGAAGCACAAGCTGTCATTACGAAGAAAAAAGGTTTTAAAGGTATTAAAGAAGTTAAAGAACGTATTAGACCTTTTATGTATGATACACGTCAATATCATTTAATTTTATTAGCAATGAACCAAACTGGTTTAAATAATCTAATAAAATTACAAAGTGAAGCGGCTAAAGTTTGTACATATAACGGACGATTCTTATTCGATATGGGAATGCTTCGTAAATATAGCGAAGGTGTTATTTGTACATCGGCTTGTGTTGCTAATATCGTAGCTAAAACTTTTAATAATGGCGATCGACAATTGGCCGAAACTTTATTAAAAGAATATAAAGATATTTTTAAAGATCGATTTTATTTAGAAGTACAGCCTAATAATTTTAACGATCAAATTAATGTTAATAATTTTTATATGGAAATGCACGCTAAACACGATATCCCTTTAATAGCTACTAGCGATGTACATTACGTGCTGAAAGCAGATAATAAAGATCATGACGTATTAGTGTGTATCGGCACTGGTACTGATATATATAATCCTAATCGAATGAAATATGATCATAACTATTGGCTTAAAAGCGAAGAAGAAATGCAAGCCGGCTTTAAAGATATTCTTAATAAAACAGAAACAGATCGTGAAACTGCTTTAAAAAAATATGCTCTATATCTTGAAGCTATGAACAATACACAAGTTATTGCTAATATGGTCGAAGACGTAACATTAGGTAGCTCAACTCCATTAATGCCAAAGCTTCCTAATTCTAATAATACTAAAAAAGAATTGCGTGAGCTTGCTTATAAAGGGTTATATGAATTAGCTAAACGTTATAAATATATTGCTGATGATATTGTTAATTATGAAAAACGATTGGCTTATGAATTAAATATTATTAACTATAAGGATTTCGCTGATTATATGTTAATCGTTCGCGAGTATGTAAATTGGGCTGATGCAAATGGTGTAATGACTGGCATGGGTCGCGGATCGGCCTGCGGAAGTCTTGTATTATGGTGTATTGGAATAACAAAAAATATCGATCCGATCAAGTATGATTTATTGTTTGGTCGATTTTTAACCATTGACAGAACGGGTTTACCTGACATCGACGAAGATTTTAGCTACTTTGGTCGTGATAAAGTTATCGAACACATTAAGAATTTATATGGTTTTGAAAACGTAGCTCATATCGGAACATATACACAACAAGGTGTTAAATCTGGTCTAAAAGACGTTGGTCGTGCTTTAAAAGTTCCGTTTGAAAAAATGAATTTATTAAGTAAACAAATCGACGATTTTGAAGACGTTGTACCGCCTCAACCTAAATTTAAAGATTATGATGCTTTAAAAGACGGCAACGAAAGTGAAAAATCTTTATATAAAAAATGGCAGAAATTAGAATTAGATAATAAAGAATTATTCAGATTAGCTCGTAACTTCGAAGGTCTTAAACGTAACTTTGGTGTTCATGCTTCTGGTATATTAGCTATGCCATGTCGTGTTGACGATTACTTCCCGACACGTACCGATGAAAATGGTATTATGATTACACTGTTTACTGGTGTTGAATGTGAAGAATTAGGCACGGCAAAACTCGACATCCTCGGATTAAAAACATTATCAATTATTGAAAAAACACTCGACCATCTTAACAAAGATGTCGATTGGTTATATAATAATTTTAATATCGAAGATAAAAAATTATACGATATGTTAGCATGTGCTAAATCAGATTGTATATTCCAATTAGAGTCAGATATGTTTAAAGATTATCTTCAAGAAATGAAACCGACATGTTTCGACGATATATCTGCAACGACGGCTTTGCTCCGGCCAGGGCCTCTTAGTGCAAATATGCATCATCAGTATGCAAAACGTAAAAAAGGCCTAGAAGAATTATCTTCTCCTCTTCGCGGCATTGACAACATTGTTAGCAATACTTATTCAGTAATCCCGTATCAAGAACAAATGATGATGATATCAAAACAAGTATCTGGCTTTGATGACAACCAAGCAGACTCGCTTACTAGGAAGATATTCGCCAAAAAACAAGTAGACAAAATGCCTATGCTTGAACGTTGTCATATCTATGGTAAGAAAAATTGTGAAGGTCCTGAAGGCTGGGAAGATAATAATGAATTGCCGTGGTATGATCCTAAAGGTAAATATGGTCCTGAAATTAAAGGTGCTTTAGCCAATGGATATACTGAAAAAGAAATGAAAGATTATTTTGAATTGATACAAGGATATTCTTCCTATTTGTTCAACAAGAGTCATGCTGTAGCTTATTCATTTACTAGTATGTTAACAACATGGTTAAAATTATACTATCCAGTAGAATTCTATTCGGCATTTTTATCGATGCAAGCTACTGAAGATTTGTTACGTTATATCCCGATGATAAGAAAGGAAGGTATCGATGTTAAAGTTCCGGACGTCAATATATCTAATATTGATTTTACTCCTGATGGAGATAATATCTTATTTGGTCTTGGGTCAATCAAAAGTGTTGGCGAATCTTCTATCCCATCTATTATAGATAATAGACCTTATACATCGTTAGAAGATGCTTTAAATAAAATAGGTAAAAAAGCTTTTAATAAACGCGTAGGTGAAGCTTTAATTATGTCGGGTGCTTTTGATAATTATAAGACTAACCGTAACGAACTATTAAATGAATTTCATGAAATTCGTAAAGATAAAAAAATCGAACTATTAGATGTCGACGATTTTAACGAAGATGTAATTATGGATTATGAAATGCAATCGTTAAGTTGCCCAGTAACATGTACGCCAGAATGGTTTGATTATGAAGATGGGCACGATGTATTTAAAGTACCGATTAAAATTACCAAGATCGACGAACGTAAGGATCGTAAAGGTAATCTTATGGCATTTTGTGAAGGCGATGTTGGCGGTGGCGTCATTATCGATCTCGTTATTTTTAGTTCGATATATTTACAAAATATCGGAATTATTCGTGCAGGACATACTGCTTTATTCGATGGTGAAAAACAATCGAACGCTAAATTAAAAGTTAAAAAAGTAAGCTTGTCTTAATGACAAGCTCTTTTTTTTGAATGTAATATAAATTTGTAAATTAGATATTTTTTTGTAAAATTAATGAAAAGGACATTTAATTATGGCTGATATAAAAGGTAAAGTTCTTGTCGAGAATGGTACTGGTGGTAAAGATTTATTTAACCCTAGCACCACAGCCGACCAAGTCGTATTTAGCGACGGTGAAACTCTCGAACAGAAATTTAAAAAATGGATTCCAAAGCATGCGATTCTTTCCGATCGTTCCGGTAATTCTGACCGAAGCGATTTGAGTGAAGATACTCGTAAGTTTATGGGTCATCCTGTCGAAGATTTTTTATTGCGTGATGAATTGTTAACGACATTAACAAAAGCTGCCGATACTAATTGTTGGAAACAAAGTGTTAATAGCGTTGCCGATTTGTTTACGACATATCCCGATGCAGTATTAGGTGATATTGCTGCAGTTAATAGCGGCGATACAGCCGGTTCTATTTATCGATTTAATGGTACTGACTGGGAGATTTTAGTTAGAAATGGAAAAAGTATTTTACCTAATGCTGTTGTTGATAAAATTAATCAAAGCATTGTTCTTCAAAAAGTAGAATTCGGTTCTAACAAATGGGTTAAAAATGCTACCGATGATTATCAACTCACGTTAGAATTACCGAATGCCGAAGTTGTTAAAATCGTAATTTACGACGGACAAATTAAAAAAGCTTCGACAATTACTTCTGAAGTAACAGATTCTCAAGTATTATTACGAAGCGTATATCCTGAAAGAGGATATGTTTTATATTATAACACTCAAATGAGTAATGTTATTGAACATGGTGACACGGTATGATTCAAAAATTAATTCAGCAAATTGGTTTGCAAAAAATCAATGCTAAAATTAATGAATTCGATGCTGAAATTAATAGACTTAAAGAATTATCTGATAATAAACCGACTAAACAAAATATTGGTAGTTATATAGAAAATGCTATGCGAGATATTCGCAACGCAATTCAGACGGCTAAAAATAATTTAGCTGCCGCTATCGAATTAATTAAAAATAAGATTAAATTATATTATACGAAAGATGAAAGCGATGCTTTATTTGATCGTATTAATGACCTAAGTAATTTTCTATTAAAAGATCAAGATATTACTTTACATAAAAATCTTAATGTCGGTAAATCGATCGAACTAAACAATACGTCTGGTCCGGTTATTACATTTCCTGACGGTTCTTTAGAAATTCGTCCCGGTGTTTTAAAAATAACGAATAACGGTAATAACGTATTTGAAATACGTGATAATGTTGTATATAATAATGGACAAGAAGTTGTTACAGGTATTTCTAGAATTAGTCCAGGTAACTGGATTGAACTACCTAATAGTCGTAATTTAGGCGTCGGACAATCTGTATATTATGGCGATGCTGTTAATGATGATGCTAATCAATTATTAATTCTTATGAAATATACAGATAGAATTGATAATGATCATATGTATGTCGATCATATATTAATAGAATTGTCATTAGGCATTCAACGATACAATCCATCGTACTGTAATATTAATTTAGCAAACAATTATATTAAGTTAGAATCTAATAGATGGAACGGTACGATTTATAAAGTATTTTATCGATAAGGAGATATATTCATGGAACGAATGAAAGAACAATCTACGTCGGTAAAAGCTACGCAAGAAATTAATAAGATTATCGATGAATATAATGTATTAGAACAAGAAAATAATACGAATAATATTACGGCTGGCGAATTTATTAATAAATTTAACGATATTAACAGAGAATATGATGGGGCTCGAAAAGAAATTAATAAGTCGTTAGCCGATGAAAAAGCTAGTTGGCTAGAAAAAATAAAGAATTATTTTACGAGATCAGAAGACGATACTCGTTATTTAAATAGTTCTAATAAAGATAATTTTATATCGAAAGCTACCGATTGGATTTTAAATCATACATTAACGATGGATAATGCCGTTATTGATGCTCATAAAAGTGATAATATTTTAATGACGATTAATGGTGTTAAAATCATTATGGATGGCGATTGGCTTAAAATGATTAATCCAGACGGATCAGAATTATTTGCTAAAAATATTAATGATGGAACAGAACGCGCACTGAATCGTGATCTATTTAAATTAATAGAACGTAAATATATCCCGGCAACTTGGAATATTATCGAAAATAGTCATGTCGATAATGTAGGCGGTACGGTAACATTACCATCTGGTTGGAATGATTTAATTATTATTGTCGATAATACGACGTCTGATTTTACCTATTGGGATAAACAAAACGAACATAAATTAGCTCCGTCATATGTATATATGTGTAGTGCTGAAGTACCGATTAAATTTTTTACACCATATGCTACAGCTGGTTTAGAAGTTACGAAAACTTATGTTATGCTAACAGCAAAAACAGGTTGGGTAGGCGAAGATTATGACGGTAATAAAAGTCGTGATTTCGGAAAGATCTTGAAGGTGTTGTGGCGATGATCGAACATTTAAAAAATAAAGTAACGACTTTTTTACAAGTTAAAAAAATAAACGAAATTATCGGTTCTTTAATTCAATTCGACGAGACTATTTCAGGTAATGCTATTCAAGATTTAATTAATCAGTATAATACTCGTCTTGAAAATATGAAACATTATCTTAATGATAAAGTTACCGAGAGTATCGATGATCTTAAAAATTTAGTTAATTCGACACTAGCAAATTATTATACGAAAGATGAATGTAATAATCGATTTGTTAAATTAAGCGAGGTTAATGATTTTATTAGATACGATAATCCAGAAACTAACGGTAAGTTAATTATTAATTCTGGAGATAATCCTTGTATTAATTTTACGCAAGGATCGATTAGTACATTGTTTAACATCGATGAATATTCTATCGAAGCATTTCCGTTTGCTATTAAACGTGGAGACAAAACATTATTAGAATTTAATGCTTATGGGTTAGTAACTAATAAAACTATCATTACGACAAATAATTATCGTAATTATGTTAAGCTTCCACAATGGCGTAGTAATCAAGAAATGAATAAAGAAAATTATGATAAGTGGAACGAAGCTTATGCTTATATATATAATGGTTGGAATTACCAGCCAGTATTTATGTTAGTTTATAATGCATTCTTGCGTGGTTATAAACCATGGAATGATCCTAATGATGGTCCACCTTCAAACTTATCTGTATCATTTTTTAACTATTATGCTTGGAATAAAAATCATACGATTATTCAACGTTTAGAACTTAATCCATATGATTATAAATTTTATGTAAATGAAATTTATCGTCAAAGAAGAAAACATCATAGTAGTTATAATCATTTATGGTGGAATTGCGGAGAATATACAATAAAATGGCGTTAGATTTAAATACATTAAAAAATAACCTCAACGATTTAATCAATAGAATTAATAATTTAGAATCATCTGCTATTCATATCGATGGTTATTTAACGTCACTCGATATTAATGAAATGGCATATTCTACTAACGAAACGATTAAAAATTTAGATGTCAATACGATTATTGTTGATGAGAATATATATATTAACGATAACAGTATCGATAACACATCTATTAAGATTAATAAACATGATTTAGTTTTTAATGATACGTTAATATACGACAATAAAAAATTAAAATATGATAACGATATGTTGTTGCCTAAATTCGAAGAATATACTGGCGACTTAGTTAAAGGCGAATATTATATCGTTATTAAAGATATTGTCAATAAGCCATATCTTATTAATTATTACGGTAAAGATTTTATTTGCGATGATTTTAAAATCGAAAACAATAAAATTATATGTGATAAATCGTATACAATAAGAAAGCGAGGTAACGCTAATGATTCAAACATTAAATAAGGATAACGTTACCTTAACCGATATTCAAAATAAAATATCTGAGATTCAAGATTATCTTACTGAATCCAAAAATACTATTATTAATGAAGTCGTCGATCTTTCTTTAGCGAATTATAAATTCCAAGATAATTATTATAAAAAGAATATATCGTCTGATTATAATGTCGGTACGGTATTTGCTAATACTATTAAAGGAAATATAGCTATCGACGAAAATAAAGTTATGATAGGCGGAAATATTCTCGCCGGCAATGTTTATAATAATAAAGAATTAATGACTGCTGGCGGTAATTCGTATCGATGGAATATATTATCGTATAATGATTCAGCTATTAATTTAAATAATACTAACGAATTATTATTAGTATTAAGACAAGGTACTAATGTATTTACTTCGTTTATATTAAATGAAGATGGTCGATATTCTGTAAATGGAATTGACTTCGAAATTCTTGACGATATGCTGTTTATCGATCATTCTAAGCTAGTTACTATATATTATCGTTAGAGGTATATAATCTGTGGAAAATTTATCATTAGATGCATTAAACGAAACGATTATGATTTTGTGTAATGATGTCGATGACATTATGACGAAATCAAAAGAAAAAGTTTCGGATTATTTAAAAACTAATGGCGTTACGAATGGTAATATAACATCAGAGTACATCCTTAAAAACAATATAATCGATATATTAAATGTTGACAATTTATTCGTAAAAGATCTACGAATAGGCGGTAAATCTTTTATGAAAAACAATATTATTACTTATGGTAATAATACGTTAGAATTAAATAACATTTTATTATCAAATGATAAGCAGGTGCTGTTTTCTGACGACACCTGCTTTACTTCTTGTTACGACGGAATTTACTCTGTATATTTATTAAAAGATAAAGCTGAAATTGTCGTATCGGCTATGTATGGCAATAAAAATATAGGCGATATTATCATACCGACATCGTTATTAAAAGAAGGCGAGAATGCTTTTAAAGGCGTTACCGTTATTAAAAATAATGACGAATGCTCGATACGTTCTAATGACAGTAAATTAATTTTAATTAATGTAATTATGAGGTAACGCTAATGAAGCAATTTATCGAACAAGCTTCATTAAACGAAACGAGTATTAAATATCTTGTCTATAAATTGAACGAAGTGATTCGTGTCGTAAACAATAAACCCGATATTCATGATTTTGAATATTGGACCGATACGATTAAACAATTTGAACAAGACGGAACTATTAATACTTATACCGATCTTCTTGAAGCTTTAAAAAAGAAACCTGATTTTAATCAGGTTAGAGATACGGTACGAGATGAGTTAATTAAATATGTCGATCAAGTTAATCAACGTATTTATCAACCTAATCTCGATCAATTATTAAGAGTAATCGGCGACGGTTTACAAGAATATATTAAACAACATGTCGACGATTATTTAGATAAAGCAACAAACGATTTACGCAATCGTTTATCTACCGAAATCATTCATTGGAACTAAGGAGATTTTTGAATGTCTAAAAAAATTGTTACCCGTGCATACTTCGGTCTTTATAACCCAGCTCGTAAAGGTTTGACTATCGATACAGATAATAATAATTCTGATAGTCAACCAGCTGTCGATAATAAAGCTGTCGAAGACGTAACAAAACAAGCAGCAGAAAATAAAGCAACATCTGCTGCTAACAAAGCATTAGCTGAAGCTAACCAAGCTGCTGTAGCTAAAGTAGCTGCCGATCTTGCTGCTAAACAAGCACAAGACGTTATTACATTCTTGAGCAAAGTTGAAGCAGCTGCTCAATATCAACCAAAAGGCGAATACGTAACCGATGCTAAAGTCGAAGAAAAAATTACGGAAGCACAAGGTAAGGCTGATCAAGCTGCCGATGCTAAATTCGCAACAAAAGCTGAACTCGAAATAGCTACAGGTGGCGTGTCTGCTCAAGATTTAAAAACATTGAAAGACGCGATCGATCTTTTAAAAGATAACCCAGATAGCATTGCTGAAATTGCTAAGAAAGCTGATAAAGATAAAGTATATGATAAAGATGCTATCGATAAATTAATTAAAAAACTTAACGATAAAGATACTGATCTTGAAAAAGCTATTGCTAAAGCAGCTACTGCCGACGACGTAGTCAAAGCAGCCGAACTTACTGAAAAAGTTAAAGCTATTGTTGATTTAACTCCGTTTGCTAAAGCTGCTGAAGTTGAAGCTACATATGCTAAAAAATCTGATTTGGCCGATAAAGCCGATAAAGCTGTTATCGAAACTGAACTTGCTAAAAAAGCTAATGCTAGCGATTTGACTCCGCTTGCTACAAAAGAAGAAGTAGCTAAGAAAGCTGATACTACGGCTCTTGCTACAAAAGCTGACCAAACAGCTCTCGATAATGTTAAAGCCGAAGCCGATGCAAATAAAGCAGCTGTCGCTGCCGAAGCTGCAGCTCGTAAATCTGCCGATACATTGAACGATGCTAAAGTACAAGGTATTGCTGACGATGTATCTAAAATGAAAATTGATGCGGCACAAGCTAAAGTAGAAAACGAAAAAGCATTAAGCCGTAAGGCGGATCAAGAAGCTGTTAATACAGCTCTAGAAGGTAAGGCTACCAAAGCAGAAGTTGCCGAAGCTAAACAAGCTGCTACCGATGCTGCAAAAGAAGCTGCTAAAGCAAATACTGCTCTTACAAGCAAAGCCGATGCTACTGCTCTCGAACCATTAGCAACTAAAGAAGCTTTAAAAGCAGCTAAAGAAGAATTAGCTCAAGCTGTCGAAGCTGCTAAGACTGCTGCGACCGAAGCCAAAGCCGAAGCTAAGACTGGCGAAGCCGTAACCGAAGCTAAGACAAAAGCCGAAGCTGCCGATTCTAAAGCTAAAGAAGTCGAAGCTGCTCTCGTTAATTACGTAACTAAAGCTGTAGCTGACGAAGCATATCAACCTAAAGGCGAATACGCTACTAAAGCTGAAGTACAAGCTATCGGTTCTTTGGATCCGACTACACTTCAATCCTTAAAAGATTTAGCTCAACAATTAGCAGGTCACGCTGATTTAACAACTGTTCTCGATAAATTAAATAAAGTATTTACTAAAGACGAAGTTAATGCAAAACTTGCGACAAAAGCCGACGTAACTGCTCTTGCTGAATATGCAGAAAAAGCCGACATCGAAGCTAAGGTCGAAGCAAAAGCTGACAAAGCTAAAGTAGCCGAAGATATCGAAGCCGCTAAAGCTGTTGCTGATGCTGCTGTTCGTGAAGTGAATACGACTGCTCAACAAGCTAAAGCTAAAGCAACTGAAAATGCTGCAGGTATTGAAGAATTAAAAACTAAAACTGATAAAGCTGTCGAAGATCTTGGCAAATTAACGACTAAAGTTAACGATCTTGCTCTTAATGGTACTGGCGGCGGTCTTGATGCACAAGCTGTTGCCGATAAAGTTAAAGAAGTAGTCGACGGTATCGTCGCTCAAGAAAAATATATTAGCGAAGCTAAACTTAATCAAAAACTTGCTGACAAAGCTGATGTAAGTGCATTGACTGCAGTTCAAACAAAAGCCGATAAAGTAGCTTCTGATTTGTTAAGCAAAGCCAACGTAAGTGCTCTTGCTGATAAAGCCGATAAATCTGTATTTGAAGCTAAAGCAACTGAGATCGATACAAAATTAAATACATTAGAAACAGCTACTGTTCCTAATTTAATTGATACTAAACTTACAGCTAAACTTGCTGGCTATCAAGAAAAAGGCGAATACGTAACTAAAGAAGCTGGCGATCGTGATTATCAACCAAAAGGTGAATATGCTACAGCTGCTGCTTTAGAAGAAGTTAAAACTAAAGCGAATGCTAATGAAGCTTTGATTAACGGCCTTGATAAAGATACTTTGGTGCATACTGCCGATCTTGATACATATGCTAAAACTGCTAAAGTAACAGAAGATATTTCTGCTGCCGTTGCCGGTCTTGGCGATGTATACGTATCGAAGAATGATGCAGATGTATATGCTAAGAAAGCTGACGTAACGACTGAAATCGGAGCGAAAGCAACCGAAATTAAAAAATATGCCGACGATACATTCGCAACGAAACAACAACTCGATAATGCAACTATCGCTGCTGGTGGTTCTGGCTTAACTCAAACACAAGTCGAAAGTATTGTCGATAATAAACTCGGAGCATTAAAAGATGCCGTTCAAACTATTGCTAATATCCAATCTGGTGTTAACGATAATAAATCTTCTGTCGAATCTATTCTTTCTGAATTAGCTAAAAAAGCTACGAAAGATGAAGTAGCTGGTAAAGTAGCGACTACCGATTTCGAAGATGCAAAACAAACTCTTAATACGGCTATTACAGCACAACAAAATGCATTAGCTGCTGCTAAAACTGCGTTAGAAAAAGCTATTAACGATGCGTCTGAAGCAGCTGTAAATTCTTATCAAACTAAGATTGATTTTGCTAATTGGGTTCATAACGTATATAGCACTGAAATTGCTCGTATTAAAGATGACATGATGACAGCTGACGAAACCGATGCTGCTATCGATTCTAAACTTGCGACTAATCTCGAAACTCTTAAAGGCATTTTCCAAGTTAAAGGTAATTACTTAACTCGTGAAGATTTAACTAATACTCTTAAAGATGGTTACATTACTAAGAATGAATCCGATCGTTTATATCAAGGCGTAGGTAACTATGCGACTATCGAATATGTCGACGATCAAATTGGTAAAAATAAAGTTAAGATCGATGAAGTAAATACCTCTATCGCAAATAAACTTGACGTAAGTGCTGCTACTAGCTTGTATCAAACCAAAGGCGATTACGTATTACGTAGCGAACTCGATACGTTAGCGACTACTCCGACTTTCACAAATGCTATTAATACAGCTATTGTCGGCAAAGGTTATCTCGATAAAGAAACGGCCGACGGCTACTATGCTCCTAAAGGTCAATATGTAACAACTGAAAATATCGAAGACGCAATAGCAACGAGTGCTGCTGTTATGGCTAAACAAGATGCTCTTACTTTCGGTTCTGGTTTATCTTACGATTCCAATACTAAAACATTAACAGCATCTGGTGTATCTGTCGATTTAAGTCCATATACTCTTAAAACCGATGCAGTTCTTAAAACTGTATATGAAGCTAAAATTGCTGAACTCGAAACAAAAATTCAACAATTAACAGTTAAGTCTGGTGCAACTACTGATCGTCCTGCTACTCCTGTAGCTGGTCAAATGTACTACGATACCGATTTAAATGCTCCGGTATTCTATAACGGTACAGAATGGAAACCTATGGTAGGTAGCGGTACTGGTGTTGCAGTCGAAGCTGACTAATTTAAATATATTATATAGCTATGTTCCCCGCCGTAATGGCGGGG